>Ga0164310_10000045_pt1 | contig 59388 bp, 81 predicted proteins | sample GuaBasSedimGuay1_FD_121795 | JGI IMG/M metagenome (GOLD analysis project Ga0164310, IMG submission 121795) | Subseafloor sediment microbial communities from Guaymas Basin, Gulf of California, Mexico - Guay1, Core 4569-9, 0-3 cm | ecosystem: Environmental > Aquatic > Marine > Hydrothermal vents... | reverse complement strand
TTGTATGAAGAACAGCAAACGGAGCCTATCGTCTTTCAGGTGTTCACACCTTGGGAGGGAATGAATAGAATTCTCCGAAAAGGGAAAGGAATCACGGAAGGAGATCTTGTAATAATAAGTGGATTTCCCAAAAGCGGTAAGACGAGTTTACTTGTTCAGTGGAGCTGCTACCTTGCCCAATCAGGTATTCCAGTCCTTTTCTATTGTCTTGAAATGAAAAAGCGGCGTCTCATTCCTAAATTCATCTCTGCATGGCTAAAAGACGTTTACGTTGAAGACCCTATGCAAGGATTGCAGGTTAAAGAAGATGACCCTCTTATTTATATTGTTGATTCTTCAGCAGGTGCAGGAAAACCAAATGAAGTCTTTGAATTGATCAAAGAATCTGTAAAACGCTACGGAATTAAGGTTGTCGTTTTCGACAATCTCCATTTCCTCCTCTCTGACACATCTCACCTACCTGCCGAAATCGCAATGGTGACAAAGCGGTTCAAACTTCTTGCTGAAGAGCTATCTATCGCCATCTTTCTTGTCGCCCACGTTACAAAAAAGACAGATGAAATCAATCCTCCTACCTCTGCCGACCTTCGTGACAGTGGAATGATACGGGCAAACTCCGATTACATCTTCGTCCTGCACAGAAGAAGAACCTTAAAAGAGGACTTTGATAGAATCAAGGTACCTGATTATGAAGGTCCCGCAACTTTAATCCTTGACAATTGTCGCTATGGAGAAACTGGGCATATCATATTAGACTTTTATCCAGAGAAAAATCTATTTGAGGAGGTTTCCTTTGAAGAAAGCTGAAGAGATTAGAGAAAGAGACCCTGAATGCAGGCTCTGTGAGGAGCTGAAACGTAGTAAACTCGAACATCGCTGTCTCTGGGGTGAAGGAAAAGGGCCTATCATGTTGGTTGGTCAATGCCCAGGGACAAAGGAAGACATAAAGGGAGTGCCTTTCATCGGACCTGCTGGAAATGTTTTACGGAAGATACTCGGAGATAAAGTCCAATACTGTTATATAACGAATGTTGTAAAATGCTATTACAAAACTACTCCAACTCAGCAAATGGTCAAAAACTGTCTCCCCTACTTGTTATATGAAATCGTTACTGTAAAACCTAAAGTAATCATTACCTTAGGCGAAGTAGCGAGCATGGCTCTCCTGCGGAAGAAGAAAATTCAAGATATTTCATTCATTCCCCAAACTCCCAAGATAAAACTGATTGAACATATTCCTGTTTTCGCTACCTATCATCCTGCTGCTGTTATTAGAAAAGGGAACTGGAGTGACGTAATTAGGGATCACATCAGAACAACAATTAAAGTTGCTTGGGAATATATTAACCGAACTCGTAACTCTTCATATGGGAAATATACTATTGCGAAAGACATCCCCACGATAGAAACTCATCTTACTTCAGTCCTCGCTATAGATGTAGAAACTTCTGGCCTTTATGAGTTTGAAGAAGAAGCTCGTATTCGTTCCATAGCTCTCTCTCCTTCTTCCCACCAAGCAGTTGTCATCCCGTGGGATGAAAATTACTGGCAAGACAAGTGGCAACAAGTAAGAGATATCATTAAAAAACTATTGACCAATTCAGAACAAACTCTTATCGGGCACAATCTGAAATTCGACCTCCGCTGGTTAATAAAAGATCTTGGGCTTCAACCTGAAGATATAAAATGTAATATTGAAGATACCATCCTTATGCATCATCTCATTGACGAGATAGCAAAACATTCCCTTTCCTCCCTCGCTTTCAAATACACAGACATGGGAGGATATGATCGCGAAGTGCTGAAGAAAGGAGGTCCTCTTAAAGTAGAAGGAGAAGAACTTTATCTTTACAACGCAGCCGATGCTGACGTGACCCATCGCCTTTACATAAGATTCAAAGACGAGTTAACAAAGGAAGGAACTTACTGGAGACCTTACCGCTTTCTCCTTATTCCAGCGACAAAAGCTCTCCTTGCAATGGAACATCGGGGCGCTCCTGCTGACCGTAACTTCCTTTTATGGGCTTATAAAAAGTTACAAAAAGAATATAACTCCCTTCTTGAAAAGATCAATTCTGATTCCATTGTTAGAGAGCTCTTCCCTCAAAAAGATTTTAATCCTTTTTCATACAATCACATGAGCAAACTGTGTTCACCTCTCCTTCAGGAAGGCAAAATTCCCGTTCCCCGCACCAAAAACGACAAGGAATCCTGGAATAAGGAATTCTTACGGAAAGCAGGAAAGGAATATCCAGTTTTTGAATGGATTGCTGAACTCAGAAAAATTCGTACACTCAGCTCTCACATACGGGAACAATATCTTCCAGCCATACATAACGGGAAAATCCATCCAAGCTTCACCCTTTTCATTGCCCGATCTGGAAGGACCGCCTCCCAAAACCCAAACTGCCAGAATCTCTATAAAGGTGAACTTCATGGAGTCAAAATACGGAATATGATCTATGCCCCAAAGGGATATCTGCTTCTCTCAGCAGATTTCTCTCTTCATGAAGTGCGAGTTGCTGCTGCTCTATCCAAAGACCCTAAGCTGATCTCTCTTCTTGAGGAAGGAAAAGACATTCATTCAGCTACAGCAGCCACAATTGAGGGAATCCCTTATGAGGAATTTCTCAAAAAAATAGAAGGAGGCGATCCAGAATTTGAAGAAAAACGCAGAAAAGCGAAAACGGTAGTATTTGGAGTTATGTATGGCATGACCGCAAGAGGTCTTGCGCAGCGATTGGAAATCTCTGAAAGGGAAGCGAAACGATACATCGAAAGTTTCTTCACTCAATATCGAAGACTACAAAGCTGGATTAAATATATTGTTTCAAAAGCAAAGCAGGAAAAAAGAATAAAAACCCCATTTGATCGCTATCGATCCTTCAGGTGGGATTATGATTTTGAGCGCAAGGCAATCAATTTTCCCATTCAAAGTGCCGCATCCGACCTTCTCCTGCTCGGCTTATCAAGAGTTCATGAAAAATTTATGGAGTTAAAAGTCAAAAGTCATCCTATCCTTGAGGTGCATGATGAAATCCTTTTCCTCATGAAGAAGGAAGAAATGGATGATCTTTTACCCTTAATCAGGGAAATTCTTGAAAACCCACAGGAGGAATGGCTCAAGCCTGTCCAACTGAAGGTAGATTTTTCAGTTGGAGAAAGATGGGGAGAGCTGGAGAAGACATAATGTTAAATCAAATTTATTGTGGAAAAGCAGAAGAAGTTTTGAAATCATTTCCTGACGATCTGATTACGCTTACGGTAACTTCTCCACCATTCAATGTTGACATGCCATATTCAATCCACAATGACGCGATGGCTTACGAGAAATATTTGAAGATGCTTTCTGATGTTTTCAAGGAAGTCTATCGAATCACAAAGAAAGGCGGTCGTCTTTTTATTGATCTCCCTTCCTATCTGAAAATGTCTAAAAATTCATACGTAGCCTATTCAGTGATAGATATTCTTCTCCTTCTAACTGAAAAAATAGGCTGGAAACATGGCGATCTTATTATCTGGGATAAAGGAACAATAATATCAAAGAGACAAACAGCATGGGGATCTTGGTGCAGCCCTTCTTCTCCCTATATAAGAGACAGAATCGACCTCCTCTTTGTCCTTTACAAAGAACAATATAAACTAACTCATAAAGGCGAAACCGACCTTACACGCGATGAATTCCTCGAATGGACAGTCAATGTTTGGAAAATTCCTCCAGAAAGGAAAATGAGAAAGTACCACCCAGCACCATTTCCTCTTGAGCTTCCTTATCGAGCTATCAAATTATTCTCCTTCAAGGACGATGTCATCCTTGATCCTTTCTGTGGAACAGGAACGACCTGTGTTGCAGCGAAAATACTTGGAAGGAAATTCATCGGAATTGACATTTCAAGAAATTATGTACTTTTGACCAAAAAAAGATTGAAGCTTCTCAAGGAGGAACAGCAATGAAAAACGCAAATAACGAAACCCTTCTCCGTGAAGGCATCCCCAGTGACTTTACCTTTATTGATTCCCTTCGTAAAGAGGAAGGTCACGCTTTAGGTTTTATCCCAAAGGGAGCCTACCTATCCGTTCTGGAAAAAAGAAGGGTAGACCAACGGGACAGATGGAAATACTCAAAAATCTACATCACTGAAGATAATGGAGAGCAAACTGGTTATTGTTACGTCTCATTTTATGGTGAGATGGCAAAGGTATTCCAAATCGTAGTGAGGAAAGATGCCCGACGATGGTACCGTGCAACTTTAATGCTTTCCAAAGTAGAAGAAGAAGCAATAAGAAGAGGGAAGAAAGGAGTGGAAGCGCGAGTTGCTATTGACCTTGAGAGTAATCTTTTCTGGAGAGCTATGGGATACAAACCGATAAAGGTACTCACTTCCACTTGGTTAAATCAACGAGAAAGCAAATCCAAGAGACCACTTTTTCTTTATCAAAAACTTTTTCTTCCTCTATTCCAGCAAGGAGGGATGCAAAATGAAGTTTATCCTAAGAACAGTTCCTAAAGAGGAATTACGGTACCCAACAGTAGGAGATTGGATTCCCAGAGGAGACGGAGGAGAGATTCATGTCCTCAAAATAGGTAACGAAGATTACGAATTTCTCGTAATGATTCATGAACTTGTTGAATACTACCTCTGCTACCGGAGAGGAATTACAGATGAGGAAGTCTGTAAGTTTGATAAGGAGTACGCCAAATCAGGCAAAGAAGGAGAACCGGGAGATGACCCCCAAGCCCCCTACTGGAGAGAACACTCAATCGCTACGGTTATAGAACGTCTGCTTGCAACAGAGCTGGGAATAAACTGGAAAGAATATGACGAGAGGTGGGCGAAGGAATATAAGAAATTGAAAGACTTTTTTGAAGAAAGGGAAAATAAACAACTTTCTTTTAATTTTAGTGAATAACAAGGAGATGAAAATGAAATGGAAGAATCACTTTTATTAATCGTAATCGGACTGGCAGTAGCATATCTCCTCTTTTCTTGGCGATGGTCTTGATGTTTTTTGAGAGAAACGTTATCCTTTAAACTATGAGGAGGGAGATGAATGAAAGGTAAAAAATTTTGTCAACTTGTTAAGGAATACACACAAGCCGTCAAGCAAGCAGAGGAAAAAGCTAACAAAATTGGAGATATTCTTACCAATCTTCTCCGTCCCTATATCCCAGACATTACGTATACTGTCGGAGGCGCTGATGAGGGGGTAGAAACTATCTATTTTTGGTCCAAAAGCTGGAAGGAATACTTAATGAAAGATCAAAAGGATATTAAATTCCCTGTTTTTGAAGTAGAAGATCTCATTGTAGGAGTCTTCCCTGAACTTGAAGACCATATACGTGCTATTGTGGGAGAAGTAGAAGCGGAAATAGCAGATAAGATAGAACAGGACTTGATGAAACTTAAAGAACAATAGTGGGGGATTAAGAGGAGGAGTCAATTAGCGTGCCGAAGTCAGTAGGTTCTTTTATACCAGAGAAAGAAATCAATGAATGCGTGAACCGCCTCTCAATCGTCTGTGGAGAACTTACAGGGGTTTTCTTCCGCGACATAATGTTCGTTCGTGATTCCCAATGTAAAGCAGGTACCCAGCGTCTGAATTCCTATATAAGAACCGTCTTTCGTCAGGACGGCAAAAGACCTCGAACCATTACAAAGCTTCCCCAGATGGTATCCGAAATAACAGACTATACAACCCATCCTCATCAGGCTGATTGTTGTTATGCAGTGAACGATGGTCTGTTTTGCTCCATAGCGACGCTTGATATAGATGATATAAAACCAGAGCTTTCGGATGAAGAGATAGTTGAGATTATTACTAATAATCTAAGACACGTTCGCTGGATCATCCGATCAGGAAAAGGGATACATGTAGTTTTTAAATACAGAAAACCTTTTTTCTTCGGGGAGACAAAGAAAAAAGTAGTACATAACCGCGTACTGAATGGTACTGAAAGATTTACCACTTACCATGCTCTGGCAGTTCTTGGGCACTACACTAAAAAGTTTTCGGATGTAACTACTCTTTCTCTGCAAGGAATTTTTGAACCGCATAAATTGCTATCTGTTAAAGATCTTTCCACAGTACAACCCCGTTTCCACCTCTTCCGTTTCCCCGGAACCTATAACCCCAAACGCAAAATGTTCAGTTATATCATCTATTACGATGAATATGCCTTTTTTGATATCGTAAATGAAGGAGCAGCAGGTCTCTTCTCTACGACTCCTCCTATTGCTGTAGAAAGACTGATAAAGGATCTTTTCCCCGATCGGACAGTGAAAGTAACTGTCCCCTTTCCCAAACTGGAACAATCTAAGTCTCCCGAAAGATCAAAAGGGGAGTATCCTCGGATCAATAACTTCAACCCCAAAACCTTCTTCCATCTTCCCTTTATCAGAAAGATCTTTCAGAATGGTTACAGAGTTCCCGAAGGTCTGCGTCACCATGTCGGTACCACCATCGCAATTGCATGCCGTTTAAGAAATATTCCTCTTGATAAAGCAGAATCCATCTTAGAAAAATACGTCAATCATCACACTCAATCAGGTTCTCATCCTTACACTACCTCCGAAGCACAGGCTACTCTTCGTTCCATCTATAGACGAAATCCTCCTTGGGAAGTATCTGGAAAGAAAATGTTAAGTGAACTTGGTTATCATCGTTACCTTCCAGACATTACCTTTGACGAGATTTATTCCTTTGTTTTCAATGTCAGTGTATCTCTTCATCAAAGGAAGACTAAACCTTATTCTCTGAGTATCTTAGAGATACTTAAGGAATATCAAAAAACTAAGAACCCTTATCCTTCGTCTTATGATTTCCTTAAGACTATCAACAAAAACTCTAAGACCCATATTTACCAAATACTCAAAAACGCTTACCTTCTATCCAAGTCAATAGATAAACAAGGTAAGCCATATAAGATCTACCTCCATAAAGGATTAAAAAGTTTTTACTTAAAGTGGTGTAGTAGTAAAAACATTAATTCAAAATATGGGAATAACATTTTGAATAAATGTGATAGGAGAGTAAGGGAGGAAGTTTCAAAAGTGTTGAGGAGGATATGGGAGGAATATGATGAGAAGGAGATAGCTGAGTGTATGGATGTATTAAGTGGAAAGAGAGTAAAGGAATACCAAGGACAAATGGAGGAACTTATGGAAAGAGCACCACCTTGGAAGGAGAGAGCAACTCTTAAAATTGAGGGGATAAGGACACAAGAAAAAATGAAGTAGGAGGTGATCATGGATCTTTCAGCTTATAAGGGATTCCTTTATAGTTTAGCAAGAAAATACGTGGAAGAAGGGGATATAATTGACGACCTTGTGCAGGAAGGATATTTAGGTTTGATAGAGGCAGAGAAACGGTTCAGAAAAAAGAAGAAAGTGAAATTTCTTACTTACGGAGGTTGGTGGGCAGGAGCTTATATGAAACGATATCTGCGTAAGGAGATGACACGAGAAAGTCACATTGTTCAATGGGAACAGGAAGACGGAGAGAACTATGATTTCGATCCTTTCTATAAAATCGAGTCCCCTGACCCTCTTCCAGATGATCTTTGCTATCGAGAGGAAATGATCTCTCTCTTACGAAAGGCACTAATTTCTCTTCCACAGAAGGATATAACCTTGCTTTATGCTTACTTCTGGGAAGACAAAACGCTTTATGAGATTGCTGATGAATTAAAGATTTCGGCTGAAGCGGTAAGACAGAGAATTCATAAAGCTCTTGACTGTCTCCGCCGCTATCTTGTCAATTTTGGGGTAGATGGTTATAATAACGCAAAGGCAAAAAGGAGGTTACGATGCCAAGGAGAAAGATAAGGGAGGAGGAGTTACACGATTACGTAATGGAGGAACTTTCAATTGATGAAAGTTTCCTTCCAGATGAACTCAAACGCCAGCCTCAGCTCTATATGAAATACGCCCAAAAGGCAGCCGATCTCCAGCGTGATGTAATGTTGAAGGAAATTGAATTGAAAGAAGAGGAAGCCAATTATGCCTCCCGATTCCGCTCTGAAAATGCTCACAATAAGATAACCGAGAATATGGTTAAGGAGTATCTTCAGAACCATCCTGATCTCATTGCATTGAGAAAAGAGCTGGCTGAACTGAAAGCCGAGCACGAAAAAGCGGTAGCAGCTCGATATGCCTTTGGGCAGAGGGCAACAATGCTTGAGTTGTTGGTTCGGCTGAATACTGGAGGATAGAAATGGAAAAGATAAAAGAGCTTTTACTCAGGCGGGTTGAGGAATCATTGAAAAAAATCGAGGAGATTGGGGAAGCTGGGAAAGATTCTTCTCTTGAAAAACTGCTTGAGTTGCGAGACGAGTTTATTGACGAGACTGCTCGTTGTTGTGGATTTCGATATCTTTACTACTTCCTCAAGTACCCGGAAGCAGATCCACTTGGGCTTTCAGAAGATATCCTTAAGGCATTTAATTCAATTTTGAACATCAAAAATTCAACTAAGGAGGTGGGCTATGCGTTACGATCAGGACTTGGATTACCGACAAGCTCAAGATGAGCTGATGTCTGAAAGAGGACGAGGGGGGCGAGCTCTCTGTCCCCGAACCTTTCTTCAGGCATGTCGCTTTTGTGAATTCATAGGCATGCCAGCAGGAACTCGCTACTTAAAGATGACTCTTGGATGGCACTCCTATCCTGGTATTCTTTACTCACGAGACCCTGCCACGTTTGAACCGATCTATGCTGATACGATACGAGAGGAAGCAAGAAGACTTCGAGCAAGGGAGCATATATGGACTTACGTTGTCTTTCCGCGGGAAAAAGATCCTGCCCAACCCTATCTCTTCCGCATTGGATGGACAATTTTCCAGAAGCTTCGGGCTCTTGCTAAAAGTGAGTCCTACCACCACTTCTGGGACCCGAAACATGGGTTTGAAATTGTGATTCACAAGGTGATGGGTAGAAACCAGAGGTATGATTATAATGTAATTCCTCAGCCTAAAGCAACTCCTGTTGATCCGTCTATTCTTGATCGTTTACCTCAGATGACAGTTAAGTTTATTGTGGAAAATACTTCGCGTGAAAACAGGCAACGTATCCTTCCTGTACGTGAATATGGTCATCTGGAGGAGGGAGAAAATTATATTCGGTTCCTGCCAATAGTAAAAGATGACCCTGATATTTGGTTTCTGCGCCTGTACTGGCATTTCGGAGTGACACAGGAGGATCTTGACGCAATTAACGAAGGGGAGAAAGATCCATCTACCTTCTTCCATTCACTCATAGTTATGCCAAAAGAAGAGGAAGAACCTTTTGAGGAGCCTCCGGTAGAAGAGGAAATGGAAGATGAAGAAATTGAAGAATCAGCTCCTAAGGAGGAAGAAGGAGGAGAAGAGGAAGAAGAGGAGGAAGAAGTAGAGGAAGGTCCTCCTCCTTGTTTTGGCGATCCTGCTTATTTTGATCCCGATGATGAAGTTTGTACTCAAGAGTGTAACTTCTTTGAGGAATGCAAGAAAGCAGTAAAGGCAAAACGAATAAGGAAGAAGAAATAGGAGGGAAATGGAATGACAACAAGTTGCTGGCAGCCAATTCTACATTACCATGATCCGTATGCCCTTCTGTTTCATTTCACCCGGCTCTTCACAGAATATATGATGTGGGCGGAATCTCCTCATCATGAACTGGTTTATCCCTGTATTGGAGAACTTTCGGCTGTTACTGCCTGTCTATGTCTCCTTGAGGATGTGAAAGTAAGGGGAGCGGTTGATAAATTCCGTTCAGTATGGGAGAAGCATACTTATGAGAAAAGACATGACCAGAAGACTCTCAAAGAGCTTCAGGCAGCAGGTAAGAATGTGATTCAGAAACTGGTTGAAATGTTAAGTACATATAAGGGCGAACTTACTCTTACGGTTGTACCTCCAGTAACGGGAGAAAAGAAGTGAAGGTAACGTTGATTTCCCATACACCTTTCAGTGAATATGTCATCATGAAAGCAGGATTAATTACACGAGGAAGGCAACATCCACCATCTTCTCTTTTTTCCAAAGAAAAATTCATCAGGAAGCTTATCAAGAGGGGACACCATTCAATTCTTGAATTTGGTTATGCTACTTTTCTTATTGAAGGTGTTAGCCGTGCTCTTCTTGCCCAAATTACGCGCCATCGATTGGCGAGTTTTGCAGTAGAAAGTCAGCGACATACAAAACCAAAATCAGAGATTATAATACCTCCTACGATTGCACAAGATTCCGAATTGAAGGAGGAATATAAAGAAATAGCGCAGAAGTGTTTTGCGTTGTACGAGAAAATGGTTGAAAAGGGGGTTCCGAAAGAGGACGCACGATTCATTCTTCCCAACGCGACACCTACAACATTTATCATCTCAGCAAACTTTCGTGAATGGCGACATATTCTTCAGCTTCGCCTAGCTTCAGATGCTCAATGGGAAATACGAGAACTGTGCCGAGAAATTGCGAGGCAACTTTACTTGATTGCTCCGTCAGTTTTTGAGGATCTGATTGAGGAAAGGAGGGAATAAAGAATGAAAATAGCGATCAAGGTTGGTGAAGAATATTTATTGGAGACTCCAGACGGGAGGTTTTTTGAGATTGGGATCTGGGGAAAAGCAGGTGGTTATTATGAAATAGACATATCACCGTGCTTGTTTGCGATGAGAGAAGATTTGCCTTTATATGTTCATAAAGAGGGAAATACAGGTTGGGTTCATGAGAATGAATTGAAACAGTTTATGGAGAAGGCGATGAGAATCTTTCTTATAACAAAAGAGGGTACTCTTCTCATTGAGAGGAAGAAAAATGATTAAGAGGAGGGAAGAATGACTCTTGCAAGACTGAAAGAGATTTTGGACTATTATTCTAAGATTCTCAACCCAGATGAAGTGGAAGTTCAGATCTATTGTCCTCCGACTTTTTTTCCTGAGGGTAGTTACGAACCGATTAGGACGGTTGTCTTGCGGACAAGGGTTGAAGGAAAAGAGGAGAAAATTTCCCTAGCATTGGCTAACTAAAATGAGTGAGATAGGAGTGCGGGATATAGTAAATCTTGTATGTAATCAGGGTTATTTCTTTAAATGGGATGAGACAGAGAAGTGTTATCTCCTTTTTCGAGAGAAGGACAATAAGCTCATTGCCAGAATCTGGATTCATATTGAAGTATGTGAAGATGTAAAAGCAGAGACTGCTTTTGCATAGGAGGGATTTAAAATGAGAAAGATAGAGATAGTTACGAAACCTTTAGGAAATTATGGGCAATATGTCATAGCTTTCTATGATCAACCGGCTATGACTTTTCTTGGTGGTACTCGATGGAAGAAATATGATAGCTTGGAAGAGGCAAAAGAAGACGCACATCGGCTTGCGGAGGCGATGCATTATAAATGTAAATGGGCAATGATTCCAGCAGAGGGAGCAAAAGGCGTGATTTATGCTGATCCAGCAAAAGATCGAAAGGAAGTTCTCACACGAGTATGTGAATATGTGAACGAGTTTGAAGGACGATTTTATACCGGGCAGGATGTGGGGCTTGCTCCTGAAGAAGTAGCTTTTATGGCTAAGCAATCTCCTTACGTAGTTAACTCCAATACGGGGCACTGGACTGCAGTTGGATTATGCTGGGCCTACTTAGCGGTACAGTATTATTTCAAAGTCAAGAGTGTTGCTGTTCAGGGTTTGGGGAAATGTGGAGAGCCGTTTGCAAGATTATTGCTTGAACACTTCCCTATTGAACGACTATTTGTTTGTGATATTGACCATTCAGCAGTTGAACGATTCCTCAGCTCGCTTAAAGAGGAACAGCGACAAAAAGTTACTATTATCCTTCCTCCAGAGGATATCTATACTGCAGGTGCTGACCTCTTTTCTCCTTGTGCTCTTGGGGGTATAGTTAATAAGGAGACTCTTGAGAAGCTGAAGGAAGGTACTGTCATTATGGGAAGCGCAAATAACCAAATAAAAGAAGAAGAGAAAGATGAGATTAAGGAAATTATAAACAAAAGGAAGATCTATTATTTGACTGATTTTATCGTTAATGCAGGGGGATTAATTGCTATCTGGCACGAAGGAATTAAGAAGGATCTTGATTTGGCTATTCACTTTCTCCCTATTTATTTGAATACAGCAAAATTGATCCGAAGAATGAGAGAAGATTTAACAGTTGGAGTTGATATAAGAGAACCATAGGAGGTTAATTATGAGATTAAGATTGGGAGATTGGTATTTAGTAATAGAAGGAGAAGTGGCTGTTGGTGAGTTCAGAGTAGATGCCATTGCGGGAGATTATTTGCGTACTACGAGGCTGACTCGTCCGGCTGGAGAAATGGAAGTTCGTTGGATGAGAAGGGATGAATTTAAAAAGGCATTGTCTGAGGATGTGCGGATTGAGAGAATTTCTTCCTGTCCAGAACAAGAAATTGAGATTTGAGTATAGAAAGGAGTGAGAGAGTGTCTTCACGCTCTCGTCAACGTGGAAAAGCGAATCAACGTGAAACTGCTCGTATTCTTCGTGAGATTGATAAGGAGTTACGGAATATAGGCATTGTAGGTGAAGAGGATCTTTTAGGGCGGTATATTGTAGTAGAATGTAAGGAACGGCAGCGACTTCCAAAATGGCTCCTGTCTTCTTTTGAACAATTACGTCCAGAACGCCATCCTACAAAAATACATGTAGTACAATTACATATGCTTGGGATGCGACGGATGAAGGATCTGATCTTGATGTCTATGAGGACTTTTATTAAACTTTTGAAAGGATACATTTTATGGGAAGAATCAAAGGGAGGGAAGGATGAAAGAAGCTCCTCTGATTGAGGAAAAATTGAAAAGGTTGATTGCCTATCATTTTGGAGTATCTGAATCAAAGATAACTTCTGATACCAGACTTGTTGAAGACCTAGAAGCAGACTGGCTTGATCGGAGGGCATTGATTCTGGCGCTTGAGGATGAGTACTGGATTGAAATTCCCGATGAAGATGAGGAGAAGTTTGTAACAGTAGGAGATATCCTTACGTATCTCAAGGAGAAAGTAAAGTAAAGAAAGGAGGTGAATAGGGATGGCCGAGCCGAATTGGAGTAAGATTAAAGATGTGATTGATTTTATTGTGGTCTTTGGTCTCCCGCTGATGAAGGCAGGCGCTGAGCGAACTCAGAATCCTTATGACAACATCGTGGTTGCATTCGTAGAAGGCGGCCTGCCTAAGGTCTCGGAAGTGCTGGGCGAGCTTGAGGAGGGGGAATAGCCACATGGGGGAGGGAGATCTCTTCCCCTCCCTCCCCCCTTTTTGAAGGAGGTGTAGAAATGAAAAAGTGGTATAAGTCGAAGACTGTCTTGACAAATATGGGGATAATTCTTTCAAGTGTTGGAGCAGTTCTTTCGTCAAAAATTGATTGGCAGGAAGCGGCAACACCTATTGTGCTTGCACTTATCAATATCATATTACGATTTGTTACGAAGAAGCCGATTACAATAAAATGAGGTGGTAGTAAGTGAAGGCAATTCAACCTGTTATTGTGGATATTGATTTTGACGAAACTGTTGAATTGGTAGCAGCAGGAGATCTTCACTGGGCTTCAGCGGAAAGTGCTCACGATTGCTGGTGGAAGATGTTTGAGGAATATCCAGATGCATTATATGTTTTTATGGGCGACATTTTGAATTCTATTTCGATGGAAGATCGCCGCTTTGCTGCTTTACGTCCAGAGTATTACAAGTTAGAGACGTTTCATCGTCTGGTGGAGGAGGAAGTTTACGATTTTGTAGAGCAGATGAAGAAACGTTTAGGAGCATCTTGGATAAAACAACATGTAATTGGTTGTATTTCAGGGAATCACCCAATTAAGACGGTGATGAGAAAATTGGGATATGACCCCCACAATCTAATGTGTAAGATGCTTGGAATCCGCAATTTGGGGTATTCCTGTATGTTCCCTATTGTTTTACGAGTGCGTGATCGAGGATGGGCACGGGAAGTGATGGTCTTCTGTCATCATGGGTTTGGTCGCGGATCTCGAACGGAAGGTGGTAATATCACATCACTATCTCGCCATGCTATGCAGTTTGATGCTCGTATCTTCATTTATGGCCATGTTCATGAGCTGGTAGTTAAGGATCTCCCTCCTCGAATAACTTACCGGAAAGGAAAGGAGCCTTGGATTTCTGCTGAAGGCCGGCTGCTTGTTCTTTCGGGTACATTTCAGAGGACTTTTTCACGATCGGAATATCCTTCTTACGCTGAGATTTCTGGTTTTCCTGCTCGTCCTCTGGGATTTGCTGTAATCAGGATGTCGGTTGTTGAAACACGGAAGTTACGAGAAGGAAAGAAACATGATCGTTATGTCCGTTTGGGAGGAATGGCGAGGGCGTTCTATGAATAAGGAACAGAAAAAATTTAGTCAAGGTTTGGAAAAAGTGCTACGGGAGATGTGCCGCAGGGTCGGGGCACGTTATGAAGATCTGGATTTTTCTGATCCAGAATGGTTTTACAGGTATGAGTGGACGTTGGAGGAAGAGGAAGATTTTGTGAAATGGTTGACAAAGGAGTTAGTTTCAGATACACAGTTGCGAAAAGATCTGATGAGGTATCCAACTTCTCGGAGAAAGTATTTACAGCGTTTTGCTGAGATGTTTACAGCAAATTATGGGTGGCGTTTGAAGGAGGGAGGAGAATGAAGGTTATTTTGGTTTTTCTTTTGGCGCTGGGTATTAATCTTGTTTTTGCTTATTTACTTGCATTGGGATTTTTCTATGTTGCGGAATATTTCTTTGGGGTATGTTTAACTGTAAAGGAAGTATTTTTCTTATGGGTTTTTCTTCTAGTGGTAGCTCCTTTGATTAAACTCAAGTTTCGGTCAGAAGAATGAAAAAGGAGGGAAAAGGATGCGTGATGTTTTATTTTTCCTTGCAAAAGTGATTGTTGATTTTATTTGGGCATATATTCTTGTTGTCTTTGGACTGAAAGGACTCGCAAAACACCTTTTTGGAGTTTTTCTAACTCCAGAAATGCTATTCTTTCTATGGCTTTTCTTTTCAATAGTGTTTGTTACATTGCGTTTCAAATATGACTTATAAACGTGGAAGCTGTTTTTCTTATAGTGATTGGTCTAGCGATCTGTGCTATTGATATTTGGATTAAACTATTGATACGTTTAATCTGGAAAATAAAACAGAAAGGAGGAAGATAAGATGGTTGTAGGAACACCAATTCCAGTAGGAGAGCGTTTTTTGGTTGAGAAAGAAGGCAAGCTTTTTGAATTTGGAATTAGTGCTATTGCTACGCCAGATCGCGCTTTGATCTGGATTGTTCCGAATGAGGGAAAAATTGAAAGAAAGTAGGTACGAAAAGATGAATTGTCAAAGTTTTTAGGAGGAGCTATTATCCATGAGATTTTTACAGAAGGATATTTCACGGTAGATAAAGGTGCTATACCTAAGTTTGCTGCACCAACGGAATAAGGAGGTGAATTTAATGTTCCTACCAGGCGATATCTTCCTGAATGACTATGATATTTTCGCTGCAAAGGTAGTGAAATTTGTAATGAAATACCCTACCATATGGCATTTCTTGTTTGGCCGTCTTTTCGGCTGGCGACCTGATCCAGTAGTCTTCTATCATGCTGGGATCATACTAAATAAAAATGCTGTTGTTGAGCAACAATGGAAAGTACGAATTGCCAGTGTTCAAAGACAGATTCTTGATAAACCATCCATCGTTTTCAGAAATACAAAACTGACTGAAAAAGAGCGGAATCGTATTGCACGAGAAGCACTTAAACATATTGGTCGAAAGTATGATTGGGTTCTAATATTGGGTAAACTTTTCACATGGTTGACAGGTTTTGTATGGCTCCAACGGTGGATTCAGTTACCGAGAAGGGAGATTTGCTGCTCGCTTGTCGCCAAGGTTTACTGGGATGCAGTAGGGGAGACTTTTGGAAAGGAGAGCTGGCATGACGTGACAACGGATGATATTGATGATTATTGCCGGAGTAAAGGCGGGTGGCGGATTGTTTATATTTCTCCATCAATAATGGCTGGAATGGTTTGTTAAGATGTAAAATGTTTTGGGTTGATCCTCATACAAAGGAGAAGGCTGAAAAGTTGGCTGAGAGATTAGGAACTTTGATTCCTTCCGAGATTGATTTAGTTCTTTGGGCATTACCGATTTTGGAGGCAATTGCAGACAGAATAGAAAAGATTGAGCAGAGATTAGAGAAGTTAACAAAAGGAGGCGAAGACGAATGAAATTGAGTCCTAATGCTGAACTTGTTTTTTACGATCGTTATGCCTTACATGAAAAGGAGACATGGGAGGAAGCTGCCCTTCGGGTAGCGCAGGCAGTGGCAAAAGCTGAAGCTGATAAAGAAAAGATAGAGAGATGGACTGAAAAGTTTGCTGAAATAATTGCAGAACAGTATTTCCTTCCTGGAGGTAGAATTCTCCGAAATGCAGGACGATCAAAACGTCTCAACTTATTCAATTGTTTTACTTTACCTCCAGTTGAAGATAATATTGAATCGATTGGTGAGACAATGAAAAATGCTCTTATCTGTTGGTCCTATGGTGGGGGGATTGGGATTGATTGGTCTAATTTACGACCGAAAGGAGCACCTCTTCTAAGTAAAGGAGGGAAATCAAGTGGCCTTGTTTCCTTTATTCGCTCTTTAGATTACATTGGACAAACGATTGAAACTGGAGGATCACGACGGTCAGGAGCTTTGGCTATTGTTTCAGCCCAACATCCAGAGGTATTGGATTTTATTGAAGCGAAAGTAAAACATGGAGAGTTATCAGCTCATAATATATCAGTAGGCGTTACTTATGAATTTCTCGAAGCGGTAGATCAAGATGAAGAGTGGATTCTGGAATTTGGAGGAAAAGAGTATCTTCGTCTTCCAGCAAGAGAATTATGGAATAAGATTTTGGATAATATGCTTCAATCGGCGGAACCGGGACTCATAAATTATACCAATATTCGTAAGAACAACTCCTATTATTTTGCCCCAATTGCGGGGTGTAATCTTTGTGGGGAATTACCTCTTTCTGCTTTTGAGGGGTGTTGTTTGGGTGCGTTAGTTCTTCCTCGTTTTGTGCAAGGAACCCAGACAAACTGGAAGAAGATGGAGGAGGTTATCTGGACGGCTGTAAGATTTTTAGATAATGTTATTGATGTCAACTATTACTTTCTTCCTCAAATCGAGGAAGTATCGAAGCAAGGACGACGTATTGGGTTGGGAGTAATGGGATTAGCTGATTATTTATTCGCTAAACAGATTCGTTATGGATCGGAGCGAAGCGTTGAAGAGGTTAGTCGTCTCTTTCGATTCATACGTGATACTGCTTACCAAGCATCTATTGCTCTTGCACAGGAGAAAGTTCCCTTTCCGAAATTTGATCGTTTTGAGTATTTGAAAGCTTCTTTCATTAGAAAGTTACCGCCATCATTGCGGATGGATATTAAAAAATACTCAATACGCAATGTTACTCTCATGGCTTGTGCTCCAACTGGAACAATATCTCTTTTAGCGGACGTTACATCAGGCGTAGAACCTCTATTCGCAAAAGCATACCGACGGGAAGATCGAATTGGCGCACGTGTATACATTCATCCATTGTACAAGAAGTTTCTTCAAGAAGGCGAAATTCCTGACTGGTTCGTTGATACTTATGATATTTCTCCCAGAGAGCATTTAGAGGTGCAAGTAACAATTCAGAAATACGTAGATGGTTCTATATCTAAGACTTTGAATCTTCCTGCAACGACAACAGTTGAGGAGCTTTCAGAATTATTCCTTGAATATTTCTTCGATCTTAAAGGTATAACGGTTTATCGCGATCGATGTCGTCCAGAACAAGTTCTCTATCATGTTTCGGAAAAGGAAGCAAGAGAATTTTTGGAGCAAGCGGATGAGCGGGCGGACGAGGAGACGATCCAGTGTCGTTCTGGAGTTTGCGAATTGTAAGGAGAAATTGAGATGACTAGATATTATCTTTGGCAAACAAAGGTTTGTGAAGGTTACCAGCCATTGATGAAGGTTCTGGAACAGGCTCTGAATCGCGCACAATTAGGTAAAGGGCGGCAACGTCATGCTGATGGAGAACCTTTTGATCAGCAATTAATCTGTTGGATTCCTCGTAAAGTAGGGTTAGGATTCAACCTTGGTCAGGTTATTAAAAAAGTTTGTGAAATTGGTCGGCTGGCAACATATGAAGCACAAATTGCGGAGTTGTTGGATTGTATTGTTTATTTAGCTGCGGCCATCATTATCTTGCAGGAGAAAGAAAAGGAGCAAGCAGAGGTGTAAAATGCAGGCGATCTACACTCTTCAGTGTGAGAAATGTGGTTTTCGCTGGGTAAGCAAATATGAACATGTTCAATGTCCTCGCTGTGCTTCATGGGAAGTGCGAGAAGTAGGGAAGTTCGTTCCTCCCAAGGAGTTGTGGAGTCTATGGGGGATGCTGGGGAAAGATGATGAGCAGGCTTGACAAGGTTTGTATTTTGTGCTATAATACTGGCGCAAAAAGATAAAGGAGGGTAAAAATGAAGAAGATATTAATAGTTCTGTTAATTATTGGTTTCCTAATGGGTTGTACCAACAACCGTGAATTGACTAATGAATTTCTGCGAGGGTTCCTGATGGGATTGGGTTCTTCCACTCCTACTACAGCTCCTTCACCTTTTATTGAGATTCAGTGTGATACGTTCTCCAATATTTGTTATATCTACAAAAATGGTCGTTTAATCGGTACTTGTACTCCTCAATGTTGGGGAGGGCAATGTTATTGCTGGTAGATAAGAGATGAAGAAAGAAAAACTTAAACTGAATCATAGTGAAGTCAGTGTTTCTAACGCTTTTGGCCTAACTGATCAGGACCTCCAGCGCTTTCATGATTATTTGAGAGAAGTATTGGAGGGGAAGCGTGGCACGAAGGCGGTTTCTGAGGTGGTGGAAGAGTTGTGGGAGATGTTTGATAGTGTGGAGAAGAGTTTATACACAATTCTTTATCTCGGGCGGGTAGTGGGAATGATTCTTGATGCTCTTCAAATTGAGGATATCTTATTCAATAATATGCATACGGGGGAGATACAATGAGAAAGTGTCGATATTGTCGATGGTGGCGTCCTCTTATAGTAATCAAAGAAGGACTTGAGGTTGGGTACTGTACTAATGAATTGGTCACTTGGTGTTATTTGTTAATGTTAGCTAATCGCCCGGGATGTAAGAGGTGGGAAGGTTAGCTCAGACGGAGGATCTGAAGGAGGAGTACCGATGGTTGAGTCGTATAATTTGGTGTCCAAATGCAGGTTATCATACATTATTCTATTGTCTTTCGTGTCGTCAAAAACAGCATTGTTCAGTATTGAAGGATTTCAAGGAGGTGAGAAAACTAACTCGTAGAAAAGTGCTAAAGGAGGAGGAGAGCGATGCTATATCCTGAAGAAGTGATTGCAAAGAGTTTGGTAGAGGATGGATGGCTTGACGAGCAGAAAGCTAAATTAACAGCGAAAAAAATCATTACTGATCTGGCTTCATATGCTTCTCTTATTCCTACAGAAGAAGGAGTAATTATGATAGCTTTTGATGAGTCTCCGCCCGATTGGGTGGAAGTAGTGTTAGTGGAGGATGAAGATGAGAAAAGAGGTGTTGCTTGACCAATATTATAAAGAACGGTTGCCTTATATCTCCGAACGTTGGGCCCGGCAATTGAAATATTATGTTGATTTCTGGAAGACTCATCCTACTTTTCCAGAGGAAAAAGTACGACAGGTGCTTTTATCTTTACCAATTAGTAATTACACACGAAATCGTTATTTAACAGTTCTTAATGCTATTAAAAACTGGGCAAAGAAAAGAGGACTCTCTACCTCCTTCATCTCCACACCTCCCCTCTTTCCTAACGACAGGGGGAAGCGCCCCCTTCCCCCTGTCGAATACCTTTTTAAAATCATTGATAATGCTGATCAGGAATTGCGTCCATTACTCATTGTATTGAAATCAACTTTAGCACGAGTAGGGGAGCTGCTTGAACTAAAATGGGAGGATATTGATTTTGAGAACCGTCTTATCTTCTTGCGAACTCGTAAGACAGGAGGACGAGGTTATAAGAACATGATCATTCCTTTAAATGATGAGGCGTATGAAACATTGAAGAAACTCCCCCGTCGCTCAGAATACGTTTTTGCTGGACAGAGGGGAAGTCCTAAAATGAGCTATCGCTGGTATGCTTTAAAACGAGCTTGTGAAAAGGCGGGGGTACCTCCTGTAGGATTTCATACTTTTCGTCACTGGGCAGCAACTTCTCTTGCAAGAGAGGGAGTTTCATTAACCACTATTCAAGCGTTATGTGGTCATTCTAGTATTCGGACTACTGAGAAGTATCTTCATGCCTATCTTGGCGATTTGCGGAAGGCAGTCGAGAAGTTAGGGAGAAGGAAATGAATCGTCGTGATCAATTAACATTTTCAATTTTCATTCTCATGTGTTTGGCAGGAGGTTTGAGAACGACTCAAGATGTAGATGAATGTTTTTCTTGGGCAATAGGCGAAGACTGGGATACAATTCCCATGTCGCAGTGGCGAGAGAGAGCAAAGCAAAGGATCGGATTGGATTTATCTCAAGATGCAACTTTTGAAAAAGTCGTTTTTGCAATTATAGAAAAATGGAAAAAGGAGATGAGAGATGAAACTAAATAAAGGAGATAATATTTTTGATATTTACGGCTTGGAATGGGAAGATATTCATTTGATAATTAGCGAACTTGACCAGGTTTGTGAGGCTGAGAAAGGTTCTTTATTCTATCCAGAGCTGATTGAAAAGTTCTGGAATCTCTTTGAAGATGATAAAAAGCGGGCATTCGCTGTCTTTTCATTGGGACGGATAATTGGAATTCTGGAGGTTGTATATAGGTCAGAAGGAGCACGGGATGTTGTCGAGACAATTTTGGGGAAGATGGTGAAAAAGAAAGAAGGAAAGGAGGAGAAGATCCTGCAATGAAGTTGTGGGATTTCCTCTGTGAGAATTGTGGAAAAATAATTGAGTATCTCCAGAGGAATGAAACCGATATTCCCTACTGTTGTGGAAAACCGATGGTACGCCTCTTTACTCGTTGCAACTTCGCTCGATTCCGATCAGGCGATAGAGAAAAACCTATTGTTAGGCCTGATGGTACTGAGCTGGATTTGAAGAAGGAGGATATATTTGGTCGTAGATGGGATGATCTTCCCGATTCTCATGGCAAGACTCATTACTACTGGAAGAAAATTGAAGAGTATGAGGATATCCATCGTGAGCCAGCTCCTTTGGAATACAAGGAGCACTTGATAAACAAGTTGTTTGGAAAGGAAATTAAGGAGTCTTTTCAAGAGGGAGGTAAGACTGATTATGGGGATCTTGGAGAAACTTAGAGAAAAGGAATTAGTAAAAAGGGAATTTGTTTCAACTGGGTCGTTAGTCTTGGATTATATCATTTCAGGAAAGATGGATGGAAGTGGAGGATGGCCTCTGGGGAGTTTTGCTGAAATCTCTGGAGATGAGGCGGCAGGGAAGACCTTCTGTGCTCTTCAGACTGTCGCTTCCTTTCAGAAGAAGTTTGGAGATGAAGGCTTTATCTTCTATGATGATATTGAAGGAGGCATCAACCCTGAATTTGCAGAGAAAATAGGTGTGGATATCAATGCTACAAACTTTATCTGTACATCAATGCATGAGGATATTGCAATAGAATTGACCAAAGAAGTATTTGCCAACTTGGCAAAACAAGTGGATACTTCCGCTCGTAGTAAATTCAATGAACTCGCTCAGAGTGGTTTTGCCTCTTCTTATACTATTTGGGAATGCTTCCAGCGAATTCTTGCCATTTGTCGTTACCCTGAATTCGAGAAGATGAGAAAATTGTTTGTAATTGATTCTTTGGCCAATTTGGCAGGAGAGACCGAGACAGATCGTGGTTTTACAATGGTTGATCAAGGACAACGGGCAAAAGAAGTAAGACAGGGAATACGAGCGGTGAATAGTGTAATTCTTTCTGGGAATCTTTTGCTTGTCGTGAATCATGTGATTTACTCTCAGACAGGGAAAAGTACAAGTTCTGGAAAGGGTTTTGACTTTGCCAGTAATGTTCGTCTCCAGTTCACAAAGCCATCTCCGATCAAGGAGGGAGGTAAAGTAGTGGGGATTGAATTGCACGCTCATTGCCTGAAGACTCGATGGGCGGCTCCTTTCCAAGAAGCACATATTGAGTTGTTCTGGGAACAGGGAGTTCCGAAGTATTCTGGACTTGTTCCCAAACTGGTTGAATTGGGAAAGTTGATTCAAAGAGGCGGTTGGTATTACTTGCCTGAAGGAGAAAAGGCCATGCGAGAAAAGGAGGTGCTGGAGTTAATTGAGAAAGGGGGAATAAGATTAAGGGAGGGGAATAATGGGTGATCTCCAGAATGGTAGTGTGTTGAAGGTAAATCCATCAGAAAAGTACGAAGAAGTTTGTGAGAAGTTGAATCATTTGTGTCGTGCCTTTGCTATGTATTGTCATGCTGAGAATTGTAAGGAGATCTATGAATGCCCCTTTCACAAGAAAGAATGTCGCCAAAAACTGGGATTAGATACTTCTCTTGCGTGGGAAGTGAAATCTTTGTTGAGTTATATCCGTTTTAGCCTTAGGTTCCAGTCAGAATTGGAAATCATCAAGAAAGATGTGAGGATTGTTTGGTACATAATCTCAGTTTTGCAATCTATAATCTACCGTCATTTTGATGAATTTAAGGGACTTGGATATTTATTGAATAATACTGTATGTTTGTTACGCAAATTTTATGAAGATATAGATGAAAGGAGGAAGCAATGAGGAAACCAAGAACTACAATATTGTCTCCGTGGTTCATAATTATAACAGGTATTGTTATAGGAATGATTGTAATAGGATTCATCGTGTTTATACAATCCTTACAAGTCACTCCTTCTGCTGTTCCTTCAACAGTTGTTCAAACGGAAGTGACTGTTCCCTCTAAGGTAATTGACTGGATGATGAAAAAATCAACTCGTTTACCGCGTTCAATGGCTCAGGAGATCGCCCAAGAATGTTTTAAGACAGAATATCCTATCATTCTTTTGGCCTTAATAGCTCGTGAAAGTTCTTTCAATCCATTTGTACGCTCTAAGGCAGGAGCGATTGGGTTGGGGCAGATTCATCCTAAATTTTGGGCTGATAAATTGAAACGTAATGGCCTAATTCGAGAAGTAAGAGATCTTTACGATCCAGTGATAAATGTGCGCTGTACTTATTTCGTCTTCTTAACATGTCTGAAGGAAGCAAATAACGATCTACCCAAGGCTTTACGGAAATACGTTGGAGGGAAGAATACTGCGTATGTAAAAGATATTTTGTTAAACATTGGCGAGCTTGTTGTCCTTTTAGGACAGACCAGTTTACCGAAACCACAACCAAAATCTATTGTGGAGGAGAAGAAATGAGAACGCTTTTGTATTTAATCCCTTTTGTAGTAGGCCCGACAATAGGCGTGTTGACAGTAGTTTATACTGTTTTCCTTCGCCGTCTCCCTTGGTGGGTTATTCTTATCGTATTTTTTGGCGGTGGATATTTGTTTGATTATTCCGTTAAGTATACTGACAAGCATGGGGAAGATACCTTTTTCGGTCGCTTTCTAATGATAACTGGATTCATTGGTATATTGGCGGTACTGATATCTGTAGGAATGTTGTTTTGCATTCCCAATCCGGTTGGTATTGGAGGGGGCTGATGCTATTTGATCAAGAGAGGAGAGATTCCTATTTATATTGAGTATGACTGGAGCGAAGATGAGTATATCGTCCATTCACCTAAAATTCGGGGGCTCTATGGATATGGCAAGTCAAAGGAATCGGCTATTCGGAGGTATTTATATGAATTGCGGCGCTGTTTCCTTAAAGAAGATTGGAAGTACTGGATACCAAAAAAGACACCTGATTGGATTCCTCCAACTTGTTAAGTAAAGAAGGGAGGAGAGAGGATTATGTTTAAAATTTGTTTATTCTATGTAATTTTTTCAATTCTGTTGGTATTGAGTGGTCTCAGGTGTAAAGTTGATCTTGATTCTCAACCTCTGGCAGTTTATATTGTCGTCGCTATGTTGTACTTGTTTTACTTGATAAGCTGCTTAGTGGTGGCGTGGAAGATTACAGGAATTTTGGCAATAATCTTAAATCTCTGACGGAGTCTCTGTTCTTAAATAAAAGGATTGGAGTAGCCAAATGAAGTTACTTATAACAGGAGATTGGCATATAAAGGAAACCTATCGAGGTCGAGAAGGACGACTCAGAGATTTTGAGTTACTACGGGACTTTTTTTTAGATTTTCTCAAGGAAGAGAAACCAGATTTCATGATTCATCTTGGCGATGTTTTCCATACATTATCTCCTTTTATCAGGAAAGATGTGATAAATTTTGGTGTGAAACTGTTTACTGACTTAGCCCAATACACAGAGATTTATATCCTTGTAGGAAATCATGATAAGTTTCGGAATGAATGTTATCTAGATTTTCTCCAAAGTGGAAACGTAAATATTATCTCTTCACCGACAATTGTTTCTCTTCAGTACGTTCAGGCAGGATTTATTCCTCATGGGGCGGAGGAAGTTATCCCTTCATTCTCAGATGTTGATATCCTATTCCTACATGCCGACATTATTGGTGCACGGCTGAGTACAGGAAGGGTAATGGAAGAAGGGATATCGAACGTGCCTCCTATAGAATTTATTTTCAATGGCCATATTCATCTTCCTCAGAAGGTTGGCGATATCGTATGTGTAGGTTCTCCACTCCAGCAGGATTTTTCTGAAAGTCGAGAAGAGAAAAGAGTGATTCTTTGGGAAGATGGAAAAATATTGGATATTAGTGTTTCGTCTTTTGTACCTCAGTTTAGAGTTTATGAATTTACCAAAAAATCGGAATTTAAGAAATTCTTGAAGGCGTATCAGGAGAATCCCAGTCATGACTACATTCTTCTACGGGTACCTCATACTTTTGATGCTTCTCCGCTGGAGGGCAATGAAAGGATCTTTATCGAGTTCCTCCAAGAGGAACGAGTAAGGAGACAGGAAGAAGAAAAACCTCCTCTTACTGTGGAAGAAGCAATGGATAAGTGGATTGAAGCACAGGAGCTGGAGCAGTCGGATAAGGATGAACTGAGGAAAATAGCGAGGGAGGTATGGCAAGAATGCTCGAAATCAGCAAGCTGACGATTCGCAACTTTTTCTGTTTGAGAGAGTTCGAGATTTCCTTTCAAAATCGAGGTCTTGTCTTGATTAGCGGTCCCAATGGAAGTGGGAAGAGTTCTATCTACGAGGCAATCCTTTGGTGTCTTTTCAACCGTACTGCTCGTCAGTCACGTGTGGATGATGTGGTGAATGATATTGTAAAAAAGGATTGTCAGGTCATTATTGATGGTTATCTCAATGGGAAACCACTTAAAGTTTCACGATTCAGAAAGCACTCTGTAGCAGGAAATGACCTTGTAGTAGTTTATGATGGAGAAAATTTCAAGGGATCTCCTTCTGAGATTCAACTTCAACTCGAAAAGCTTGTAAGGGCGGATTTCAACCAGTTTTTGTTGATTTCCTCTTTCATTCCTGAACGTATCCGTACCTTTGCTGCTGCAACTCCAGCCCAACGTTTGGCAATCCTTGGTGGGATTCTCGATCTTCATCATTTTGATATGGCCTATGAATATACCCGTTCACGTTTGAAACAATATCAGGTAGAACTTGCTTCTCTTGAGAAAGAGATAAGTGTCATAGAACGAAATCTTGAAGGAATTAAGGCAGATATTGATTATCTCGAACGGAACAAAGCAAAGAAGAAGGAGGAAGCGGAAGAGGAGAAACATCAATTGGTGCTTGAGAAACGAAGGTTGATTTATCGTATAAAGCAGGTTCAGAAAGAGCTTGAAAGATTTCAAAAAGGAAAAGCGGTAGATTACGAAGCAGAAGAACGAAAGTTAAAGGAGGAAAGAAACGAACTGTCTTCAAAGCTTACTCAGATTAACGGAAAACTGCATTCTCTCCGCCAGCAATACCATGATCTCCAACAGATCGAGGCTAAAGATTATATTGGTAAACCTTGCCCTGTCTGTGAGCGTCCAATCAGTAAGAATCTTGTTCACCGTTTAATGCAGGATCATAAGAGGAAAATGAGTGTTGTTTCCCGTCAAATAAAGACGGCAGAGGAAGAAAAAGAGGAGATTGAAAATAGGATTAATGAACTTCAGAAGAGAATCGAATACCTAGCTACTGAAAAACTCTCACAGGAGAAGGCTCGCATTCAATATGAAAACGAACTGAGTAACCTTCGCGATAAACTGTCTTTTGTCCAGAATAAGATTGATTCCATTGAAAAAGATATTTCCACCTATGATAATCTCCTGAAAAAGAGATACAAAGATTTGAAGAAAAATCGGAAAGAGATTGACAAGTTAATAGAAAAGCAAAATGAGCTGAATCACAAAATCGAGCTATACGAGATCATAAAGGAAATGTTCGGAAAGAAAGGAATCAGATTTGAATACATTCGTCAAGTTCTTCAGAAGCTGGAAGAAGAAACACAAAAGATTCTTTACGTGCTTTCCAGCTCCAAACTTGACTTGGAGATTGAGGTGAATAATAAAGAGGAAATTGAAATAAAAGTTTACCGTACTGGAATCAAGAAACGATATGAGGACTGTTCCAGTGGAGAAAAACACAGGATTGAATGTGCTTTGGCGTTTGGCCTGAATCGTATGGCAAGATCTTTTCATCTAATGAGTACCAATTTTCTTTTTCTTGATGAGCTGTTTGATCGGGCGTTAGATGTTGAAGGGCAGGAGAAAGTGTTTGAGATTCTTCAGCAGATGGAAAGAGAAATTGAGACAGTTTTCGTTGTGTCGCACAGACCAGAATTGCAGAGTCAGTTTTCAAATGTTGTAGTTATGAGGGGATAAGATAATGATCTGTGCTATATTAATTCTTCTCTCATTTGGCATTGGTTTTAAGCTTGGAAACTGGCTAACGGAACGAACGATGCTTCGTCATATTTACCGATGGTTTGAGGAAAATAGAAGGATTATTGAGGAAGTCGATCGGTGGTTTGATAAAGAAAAGGTTACTAAGGAAAAGATGTAAGAAGGTATTCTTTAATCTCTTGTAAAAGCAGATTTACTAAACTATCAAGATCCCTTTCATCTAATTCAATTGGATACCGAAGGACATCACTCCATAACCACGCCTTAATGTAGGATTTCAACCGTCGCTTCAACTCCTGCTCAGGAATTTTTTGTGTCATTCAAGATCATTTATCTATTCCTCTTCGTTTTAAACCGCATTCTCTTTCTTCGTTTCCGATACTTCATTCTCCTCATCTTTCGACGTCTCCACTTAAGGACGCTCCCCATCTTTCCTCCTAAGGCATGAGGTATTTGTAGACTCCTTTTTCTGGAGAAACCCAAAGCTGAGTTTTAAATGCAGGGCGAATATCAACATGCCATCCAGGATGTTCCCACCAAGGATAAAATCCAATTCCTGTGAATCCAATTCTCATAATTACTGCTAGTTGAGTACGGAATGATTTTTTAGTCTTGATATGGAAATCAACTGCTTTTCCAATGTAATGATATGAGTTCTTCGCATGCCCTGAAGTAGCATAAGCTTCATGAATGATAATCGGAGCACCGATCTCTTCTCGTAATTGATCCATCATATAGATAAGACGGGGATCGACAAACTCCCATCTTCCCCATTCATCTTGTCGAAAATGTCTTATCTGATTCCAGTCTACTCTACTCCGTGTAAGCTGCATAGTTCTCAATAATCTCTTTATATTCTATAACTGGAACACACACTACATATTTCCAACGGATAGAAACAATAGCTACAATCTGCCCATGACGATTGAGTACTGCTGATCCTGATTCACCCGGCATCGCGATCATATCCATAACCAGAAGGTTATCTTTACAAAATTCTTTGTCATCTTTGATAATAGGAAAAGCACCCATGTCCCGTTCCGCTTTGAACGGGCAGAAACCTCTTCCAATAACTTTTCCATCTGCAAGATATCCTCTATGGGTTCCCCAACTGGTAACAAAATAGATTTTGTCATATACGTCAATTTCGCTTATTCCTTTCCAGTAATGAGCAACAGGTTTTTCCAAATGAATGATAGCTAGATCATCCTTCTCGGCAGTCCATACTACGGAAGCTGAGATCCATTGATAATAGCCATGTTTATCTGCAATACGCGACAAGACGAAAATTTCCTTCTTCTCAGAAGTTATTGGGATAGGCACTCCAAGTAGGAACATTTTATCAGGAGGGGTCACAACGTGTTTAGCAGTCAAGACATAGGTAGGCGCGATTGCTATTCCTTGCCCATAAGTGACTGAACTGATAGGCCATCCATCCTCTGCTCCACCTGCATGGCCACTGAAAGCAAGATAGATATCAACAGTGGCATCACTTATTTCATTGGTATAACGGTAGATTGGTTCATAGTGTGGCCACCAAGCGATAATGAAGGTAAAGAAGATTAACCCTGCGACGAGTGATTTAACGTATGACATTAATACTCACCCCGCAAAAAGTTGTTTATATCCCAGTACAGCCATGTCTCGTAAGTCTCCTTACCCACTCCAAAGATCTTTCCGTATGAGTTGATTAATTGGTCAATCAACCGTGGTGACTCCTGTCTCAAAAGAGCTTTGACTGTATTCTGTTTTAATTTTATCAATCTCTGTTTCATCTTTAAATACCTCTGGAGATCCTTCGGATCGCCTGACTGCATTGCTTTGGCTCTATAGCGCATGAGCTCCCATTCAGCTCGTCTGTAAGCAGCGATCAAACGCCATTTCTGGCTCTTACCCTTGTAGTGCACAATTGCCATTGATGCAAGCAACCAGTTCCACCATTTCCAGTTATCACGATCGGAAAGCAAGATCATCTCAAGCCAAGGAATGAACCCCTGCCTGATAATGTAAGCGGTTACTCTACTTGCCGCTTCAATTGGCCCCACTGCAGGCGGTACTATTTCGTCCCCTTTCCAGTCACGATTAAGTAAAAGTGACCATGCTAGGTGGATAGGACCAGAGCTATACATTCGGAGACTGTATCGTGGATCACGTCCTAGCCATTTGTCTATTTCAAAAAGAGGACTGGGGAGAACCACAACTTCAGCAAGACCACCAGGAAGTTCACGTACAAGATGATACCAATCCTGTAGCGTCCAATTCTTTCTTACATCAACACTGAGTTTCCAGTCACGATATTTCTCTTTAATTCGCTCAAGGTCGTCTTCATCAAATCCACTGAGAGCAGCTCCCACTATTGGAGCCAGCATACGCAAGAAAGCTATTCTTAACCACCAGCGAACAGTAAAAGCGATTGATTTTGCAGTGAAGATCCTTGCAGCAGGCCCAATCCATTCTTTTGGGTCGGTTACAAGACCTTTGGCTATATCCTTATAAAGTTTCAGAACTTCGATTCGATAAGTAGGAGTCAGGAAGGCAAAATTGAGAGTTCTTCGTGTACGCTGAGGAATCCCCCGGTAATTTACCATAAACTTGCGAACCATATTGACTGCCTTTTTGAACTCAAGAGGATGCTCAACCCATAGTTTTCCATCTGTTCCCATCTTTGCTCGTCTATCGAGGTACCAATTCAGTGCAGTCATTCGTGCAATTTGATCCCCTTTCCAAGTGAGCCATTGCAAACCATCTTTATAAATCATGTGTAATACCTTGAAGGGGAGCTCAATTGGGAGACCAAGATGAGGAGCAGTAGTTCGATAAGTTTGACGTAGAGCGACTAATGGCTTTATAAGAGGATGCCGTTTTGACCTCTCAAGGAGATGGACGGCCAGTTTTCCAACATCTTCCCGATCTCTTACAGGAGAAATGAACAGCCCTGCTTTCTTGGCCGCTAAGTACAAATCAGTTTCCGCTGCTACATCATACATAGCCTTTGCAAGATACCCCAGAAAACCGTAATACTTTTGCCCAGTAACGATGCTTCCTCTTCCCGTGATTGCTTTCCTTGCAGCTCTAAAGGCCAAGAGAGGAACATCAATGGCTGCTCCTTTGACGAGGGAGGCTGGGCCTGCCGCACCAAGCATCCACATCTGTCCAAGGTCGTTAACAATCATTATCATAGGAATGTAGAAGCGCATCATCTTGGTAACTCGAACGAGTTTGTCAATTGATCGCACTGTCTTTTTTAACCATTGTGGAGCTGGAGTATCATATCGAGAAAACCAAGGTACGTACATTTCATCTTTTAACCAAGCTTCAATGAGTGGGTGAACTAAGTGTCCTTTTAGATTAGGAATTGGAGGCTGCCCACCCCATTCTCTCCATCCAAGTTCGCGAAGATCAATGTCATACTGAGCTTTTAGACGAGCTGCTTCTGACAACGGGAGAATGACTGTGTTAGAACCAAGGATAGCAGAAGGTGTTTTCAAATCCATCTGCTTTGCTAGTATTTCTGATTGACGAAGGTCTTCAATTGAAGCTTTTTTCATTGCTTCAATAGCATCGTGAAACTGGAAACGCTCTTCCATGTAATGTAGATAATTAGCAAGGTCGTATACAGGATCAAGCACATACCCCATCCCATTTTCAAGAGCCCACAGCATTGCCTCAGCTTCCGTGTTGAATTTTCGTTTGTGCTGAGGAATGATTTTGTCCAGCCGGAGTTTTTCTCGTACTGATTCAACAGGAACCACTGCATAGCCTCTTCTGCCCATTTGGATTCCCAGTTTACGCAATGCAGGAGAAATGTCAATTGGAGGAAGGGGCATATCATCAAGGGCCATCAAAGTAGTAAGAATTATCTTATCCTGAACTCCAACATCAGCTTTCGGTACACCAAGTTTGTCAAGATTTTGCAAGAATTCTTTGGCACTAACTACTGATGTAATGTTCTCCAGTACTTCTCTCAACTTTTGCCGACCAAGACGTTTTTCAGCGTTGGATAAGACATTGTAAATCGCATCGTTAACTGCCTTAGACATCATTGCACTTATTTGCCCCGCTGCCAGAATACCTTCTTCGGTAGGAATTAAAGACCGAGGAAAATATACCTCTGATTTAAGCTTCTTCATAGTCTCGTAAAGTGTATCCCGTTCTAACTCTAATTCTATAAGCTTGTCTTCGCTTACACTTCCCTCACGTAACATTCTGTCAATCTCAGCAATTCTCTGGCAAATACGACTAATAGCACTATCAGGCCATTTAGCAATTCGGATTCCCCTCTTGCGGGCTTCATGAAGAACAAGATTTTTAGCCAATTCAATGAATTTTCGGAGCTCTTTGGTTTTCCCCCAAACTTCGCGAGGAAGAGGAAAATCTTCAAGGCTCATCAGATGATCTCTCAGGTCTTTGTTCGTATACATTAAGCGGAAAAGAATCCTTTCTTCAGTACTCAAAGTATAGAAAGCTTTGTTTGCCAGTTTGATGATAGCTGAAGCGGTTATCTCTGGAGCTGTTCGCCAAGCTTCAATAATTGCCTGCTGAGCCACACCCATTCGGGAAACTGGATCAACTAACTGATTGTAAAGCCATTTCAATTTGCGTTTCGTTTCCTTAGTTGCGTCAATTATTCTGGCAAGAAGGGGCATATGGTCACGGAAGAACCCTCCTCCTCCAGCGCCAATTGCAATCTCTGGCACTCGATTTTTAGCTGGATCAGGTTCAATCAGATCATCCACAGTAAGAGGAGGATTGGAAGGATCAGTTAGCTGAACCTCATCAAGGTCTTTTACCCTGTCTCGATCTTTTGGAGTGGTGATTGAAACCGGCTCTTCAGGCTTTGGAATCTCGACTTCCTTATCTTTCGGTTTCGCCCCTAACAGTTCATCAATAAAAGCATCGGGAGTAAGCTCACGAACAGTACCATCGGGGTAGCTGATACGGATCTTTCCTTCTGGGGTTTTCTCAAGATCAACTGGAGGAGTTTCAAGCTCTTTCTTGGAAAGGAGCGCCAAGAGGATGGGTTTAGGATCAGCAAGTACATGTTTATCATTCATGATCTTCGTCTTTCGCTTCTCCTGAGAAAGATCGGTACGAGCCTGTTTCAAAGCGTCAAGTTTCGCCATTACTGTATCAAGAACTGCTTCTTTGAAATCAGCCGGACTCTTAAGAACTCCCTTTTCTACAAAATGAGAAGTGACATCAGCTTTAACCATTGACGGTTTAACCTCTACACCAAGCTCTTCTATTACCGGTTTCTCGCCAGTTTTCTTAACCACTTTCTGAATTTGATTGCGAAGCATACGCTGGATGGACTGGGTAACCTTCTTTTTGATACTTGAGGCGAGGTTTTCAACTTCCTTTGCGTTTCTCGCGGAGAGGAAGACAATGAATTCGTCTCCACCTACACGGATAGGAATTCGGGAGAACCTTACATGATGTTCTTTCTCAAAGGAGCGTAAAGTATCAACTATCTTCTGAATTATCTTATCTCCAAACGGATGGCCGAAGACATCATTGATAGCAGCTTTGAAGTTTGCAATGTCAAGGGCGATAGCTCCAATTCCGCTGAATTTATTAGCTTCTACGGCTGCTTTAGAAATAGGTTCTATCGCAGCAGCTCCAGCTATTCCATAAGCACCAAGGTAAGCAGCCATAGGATCTTCCTCAATTCTAGCTTTAATTGCCTCCGCCTCATTACGAATATGCTTTGCAATAATATCGGAAAATCTCCGTTCTGTTTCTATTTCTTCTGGTCTCCAGCGAGGAGAAATCTGCCCGTTACGAATATCAGTTGCCGCTTGAGCAAGGATTTCCGCTACTCTTTCAGGATTGGCAAAAATTTCAGCAGCACGTTGGAAGGCAGTTGCACGGTCTGGAACAACATCAATAACTCTTCCTGTTTTTCCAAGGATTATTGGCCAGCCTTCAAAACGCCCACTGTAATAGGTGAAAAGATCGAGGGCTTCGGGTTCAATATTTAAGTGTTCAGTAGGAACTCTGATAGAGGAAGGTTTGGGGACTTCAACAAATTCACCTGTATCCTCTAAAAAGATAAAGTGTTTACCTTTTTGAGGTTTTACATTGAAAAGGATAGAATCAACATCTATTTCTGGTTTCTTAGGAGCTTCTTTGCTAACCCGATCAATAAGTTTGGTAGCTTCTACAAGAATTGTCTGAGGTGTTGGTATGACTCCCTCATGAGTTCCTTCAACTCTGGGTTCGGGAGGAATTTCTTCAACACCTTTTGGAGGAACTTCTTCTTTAGGAATCGGCTCAGGTATTTCCTCTATTTTGCGTATACTGAGCGGCTGGATTTCTTCTCCACGAATAAAATTGGAAAGTTGTGTATAAAGTTGACGAGCAACAGCCGGTTTTTGTTCATCAGGTGTTTCTGCAATCAGCTTCTGTTCAAGTTCAAAGACTTTTTTCTCAAGATTCTCGTATTCCTTCTCCAAATCAAGAAGTTTCTTTTTATCATCAGGATGAACTTCTCTTGCTCTTTCGGCTAATGCTTTAAGAGCGCTTGCAACCGTGCTTTTTTTCTTTCTAAGAGTAATTCTAACGAGATCACCTAAGCGGTCAGCTCTTTCAGCGAGAGACATGTCGGCTTTTGCTTGGGTGACAGGAAGGAGACCATGGATTTTTTCAACGATTAGTTTGGCAGTTGCTTTGGGGAGGAGCTTTGCAGCTTTTTTATCAAGTTCAGTTTTACGAGCTAATTGATCAATCTGTTCTTTCCACTCTCTGGCAGCAGAAAGAACTGATTTGATATGAAGATCAGCAATAGTAGAATAAAGACCTTCATCTTCTGGCTTCTGTCTCGTTACCTGACGTTCAAGTTCCCGTAAAGCAGGAGCGACTTTAAGGTCGGCCTTTGCTTCAAGTAACCCAACTACCTCATCAAGAGGATCAAGTTTTATCTTCTTCGCTTCTTCCGTAAAGAATTTCTCAAGAGAAGCGACTACTTTAGTAGTCTCTTCAGGGGAAAGAGCTCGTCCAGCAATCTTTTCAAGAGGAAGACTATAGTGTTCAAGCCAACGCATATAGGCATTCGCAGCAGCTTTCTTCGCTTCTGGATCGGCTTTTCCTATTCCGAGTCGTTCTTTCAGGAGCTCATCTCTGATATAGGCTCGCTGTTTTTTGGATTTGATCCCACCAATCTTAAGAATATTTTCTTCTGTCCATTCACTGTGAGGAAGGAACTTGTTGAAACCAGTAAACATAAGCGCTTCCCAAGCTGCATCCTCATCGCTTGCTCCTTCCCGTTTAGCAGATATATAGGCAGCAAGACCGGTAGTAATAGGCTGAAGTTTTCTTCCTGCTGGACCAGCGAGAAGGCCGAAGGTGACGCCTGTCTTGGCAGCTTCAAGCATCTCTTCAGGATGAGGAGCAGAAAGAGCAGAAAAGATGGCAGTATCGGTAACCATTCTCTGGGGAAGCTTGATCAGGAAACGCTCCGCCAGACGGAGCATCTTGGGATTAGTAGCCACACGACGAAGAAGAGGACGAGCAAGGAAGATTGTTGCTCCAGAGGCTCCTTCAGCAAGAGGACCAAGGAGAGGTCCTAAAGCATATCCTAATCCCATTATCCGGGGAATATCAGCAGCAAATCCACCAACCCTTGCCCATGCCCGAATCGTCGGATCTTTCTTGAGCTTTTCAATTTCTTCCTCAGTAGGCCCAAGTTTTTCAATTTTACGGACGAGTTCTTTCTCTACCTTTTCAGTAGGTCTCAGTAGTTCTTCTTTTCCAGCTATCTTGGCGGCTATTGTTTCGCCAAGAAGAACAGGGTGGGCAAAAGGAGCTATCTTTCGGAGACCGGTAAGCCATTCTGGCCAAGTGTGAAAAATAGTTTGTTTTACTCCGATTTTCAGACCTTCTTTAATCTTTTCGATATCTTCGCGGGAGCGTGGAGCAGCAGTTTCTATAGCTTTATAAAAGCCTTCAAGTGGACGAAGAAGACGTTTGTAGAAAGGCTCTTTAGGAATCTCGATCTCTTTTTCCATAAGATCAAAGAGACTGATCGGTGCAGACGGTTTTTTAGTTTCTTCTTTTTTCTCTGGTTTAGGTTCTTCTTCCGCGAGATCAAAAAGACTAATTGTTCCGGAAGGAGATTTTGGAAGGGAAAGTTCTTTCTTGGTTTCCCAACGAGGAATTAGAGAAAAGATTTCGGTTTCAGACGCAAGAGGTGCGATCTTTTCAGGTGTGGTCAAAGTGTCCTTCTCCTCTTCATCGAGGAGATCAAACAATGATAGTTTCCTACCCATGCTTAATTGATAAAACTCTCAGATTTACTGCTCTTGGTAAGCTTGAAATTCCTTCTCAAGGAATTCGATCAAGTCTTTCAAACTCTGCGCAAACTGATCCGGCTTTTCTGGTGCTTCATTAATACTTTTGAGAAATCTCGTATAGAGCGTTTGAAACGTTTGAGCTCTCTGTTTATATTCCTGTAAACTTTGCTTCCCAACTGGTTTGCCAATGATCTTGGCTATCTTGACTATATCACTTTCCCGTAAATTCTCAACATCAATCCCAGCTATTTTATTGATATTTTCCCAAAACTTATCTTTAACTAAAGTGCTCAGCTTTTGCAAATTTTGTTGAATTCCAATTATCTGTTCGGGAGCAAAGCGATCAGGAACATTGCTTGTAGCCCATCTCTTCAATCCTGCTCTGACATGTTGCCCTACCACCGTATGGGCTGGAACAGTAGCATAAAGAAAAGACCATACAGCCGCTGGATTCTTTTGACGAGCAGTAGAGATATACATTGACCATGCAGTGTTTCGTGAACCAAGAGGTATTTGTTTATTCCCCCATATCACTTTGGAAGCTTCAGCAACAACACGCCCAACTGTGTCAGGATCAAGAGCAGAAGTTTTTGCCCCAAGAGTAGAAAGGTTGTTCGTTTGTTGCTGAATCCAGTTGCGATCAAAATCCACATTAAAAATTTCCATTCCTAAAGGTTTCCCAGTTTTCTTGTCATGGCGAACAAGAGCCATTATTTTATATGGTCCTTGAGAAAAAGTCCGCCAAGATACTGCAACGTTTTCATCTTCCAATTTTCCAAGTTGTACTTTTCCACCACCGTAAACAGCCGCAAAGGCATACATTAACAATTCATCATCAGAATATTTATCTCCAAACAGTCGTTTGAGTCGTGTGTACATATTTGCAAGAGCTATGTCTTTTTTTGCAAATGGGTCAACAGGAAGACCTAAAGTCTCTTCAACTATTATTTGAGGGGTGCCTGTTTCTTTACTTATCTTAACAGCGGCTTCTTTGAGAGTTTTGTATTTTTCTACAATGTCCTCAGTTGTTGGAACTGTCTTCCCAGTAACAATCAACTGCCATTTATCACGAGGAATTATTTCGCGTAGTTTAGCAAGTACTGCCCGTCGAGTTTGCTCTGGAGTCTGATATGGAGATATTTTTGCCTTGAGTTCAGTTTTCGGAGGCTTAAATTCACCTTCAGCGGGTGTAGGTTCGTAAATGTAAGCCTCTTCTGAAGGAACATATGGTTTACCTCGTAAAGTAGCTGGGATCTCTTTTACAGTAATATCCTCAATATAGGGAAGTTCGGTCATTAAACGAGGTAGTTCCTCTGTAAGAGGTCTTTCTGCACCAAAGATTACTTCTTCAGGCTTGAGCTCAGGTAATTCTCCTCTTTTAAGTGCTTCCAAAACAGCGCTTGGTTTTATCCCCATACCTGCTAAAAAGCTGGCAACATCTCTTTTAGCTGCTTCTTCCGCTAATCGCAATCGCTCCTGCTGCATTCGCAACCGTTCTTGTTCCATTGCCATTTGGAGTTCACGCAAACGTCGCTGTTCATTCTGGCGACGTCTCTCTTCAAGGAAACGCATAATTGAAAGGGGATCTTCACTGCTTCCCATTAAGAACCCAGTTAGAAATTCAGAAATCAATCCTTGGTTCATCTACTCTTCGACCTCCTCAATTAGCCAAAATAACCTCCCGGAGTTGAAGAACTATATGAAGGAGGTCCCTCATAACCCCACTGACTGAATTGCCCCCATCCACTTGACCACTGCCCAGGTGTCATTAGCGGAGCAGATGGAGTAGGAGTCAACTGATTAAGCAAAGTACGGGTAAAGTAACTACCAACACCAGGCAAGAAATGGCTGAGAAATTGCTGACCAAAGGAAGGCCCTTTAGTAGTTGTAGTTGATCCGGCTGGCTGTATCCGCATCATACCCATAGCAGTTTCAGCTATTTTTTCCCAGAGTCGTTCGGTAGCAGTCTTCATCTTATGTTCTCTTTCGCGTGGGATTGCGGCCCAAGGAGCGAATTGAGCAAGACGCTTGGTCATACCTCGTAGACCGAATAAATTCTCAAGAGTCTTGGCAGCTCCAAGCTGCATTTTGTCAAGAAATTGACGAGCGGCAAACACATCTTTGTAATAATCAGCAAGACTCCTTGCCCCAATCATCCTTTGGAGAAGAGGTGACTGCCAAGCGAGAAATGGTAATATTGAACCAACTTCACCTTTCGGCGGCTCTTCTGACATAATAGAAGAAGCAAGAGTCTCAATTTCTCTACTTCCAAGACGAGGTAGAATTGCCTCAACATCTACCTCTGGAATACGAAGATTAGCAAGTTCTCTTTCAAGAAGATCGGAAAGCTTACCAGCAGCCTCCCCCATTCCTCGCGCAGCTAACTTTTCCCAAAAACTTCCACGAGGAGTGAGATATTGTTGGATAGTTCCAAGAACGGCATTGCGTAAAGTATCTTCAGCCTGTCTCCTCATCGCTTCAGCCTGTTCCCCAATCACTTCCTCTGTCCTTGCGCCTGCCTGCTCAAGCAATCGAGCAAGTGTTCCAGCAGCTTCACGGGTTCTTCCAATCTGTTGAATTATAGGAGCAAGCTCGGACTCAATTCCTCCTGTAAGCGCTTCCAAACCTCGTCTGATAGCTCCCAGACCGCTGGGTCCAAAGAAAGTCTCCATCACTATTGCTCTTTCAGCGGGAGCGGCATACTCTTCAGGTTTTGCCTCAAGAACTGCTTTAGAAAGTTCCCCCAGAAGAATGTCATAAGGAGTCCCCTGAGTATAAAGATTCTGGACCATATTATAGATAGTCTGTTCAGCAGGAGTCAGAGGAGGAACAAGATACTGTAAACCAGTATAATAACCTACATGTTCAGGATGTTCCAGCAGATCAAGTAGAATAGGAGCGGCTGCACTAATCGCACGAGAACGCATTGCCGAAACCATTGCTGGTTCTTGAGCGGTGGTAGTGACCGTACCTCCACCACCAGTGAACGCAGCCTGTGTAGCAGCTCCTACTGCTGGAGTAACTATTCCTCCAACTATAAGGGATACAGGATCAGCACCCATTACACCTCACCTACATCTGTGAAAGTAGATATGACATAATCCCTGTCTGAATTCCGCTCAGGAGAGCGGGACCAAGATAAGGAGTTGTTTCAACTCTTTCCTCTATTCTTGGTTGTCCAAAACCGCCTGCAATACGACTCATAATTCCAAGGCGATACAATAGATCCTGCAAAGCAGCCTCTACATTCGCTTCCTCAACTTCTCTTGGCGCTCCAGCTAATCCGTAAAGAGTTCCTAGAGTGGACAGTATTGCTGGTGTGCCATACATCTCATAGAGTGTCTCCGCGCCTGTCATTCGCATAAGATCTTCGTAACGTTTTTCCGTCTGAGCACGACTCAGAAGATCACTCAATATGCCATAGGCTCTTTCTGCAGCCTGTGGAAGAACTGAATAAAGTTGACGACGGTATTCCATAAGCGAAATTGGAATCCGACCTAAACCAAGCTGTCCTCTTTCTATTCCGAGAGCAAGACGCCGGAGAGGAGTTTCTACATCAGTTCCCTCCCATTCTGAAATTCCTCTCCGATAACCATACAATTGGTCAATGAGCGGGCGCATATAACTACGGATAAGGTCAGCTCTTGCCTCGACCCAAGGTCCACTTCCTATCATCCCTCTGGCACCAAACCGATATTGTAGCTTGCGCTGAGCACGCGCAAGATCCTCTCCAAGACGGCTGAGAGCTTGTCTGAAAGGCACTCCATATCGCTCTTCAATTTCCTCTTTCCCTCGAAGGGCTTCTTCAACTACGTCCCGGGCTCCTTTAAGAGCTGGACTTACGATTAGTTTTTGAAACTGCTCAAGATCAAGTCCAGTTTCTGCTTTTTGTCTTGTTAACCAATCGGCAAGTTGCTGGGAAAGGGTACCTAAGCGCAGAGCTTCACTTGTCTGAAAAGCTTCCTGATAAGGACCTAAAAGATTTGTAAAAAGGTCATTTGCCATTGGTAGTTGTTTACACCTCCGGGTGTACATCACGAATATTTAACAAACCAGCAGATTCAAGCATGCGGAAAGCACGTCTGATTGGTTCGTCTTTACCATATAAGAAACGACCAACACTATCTGGTAATCCATAACCATAATCGTATGAATAAGATCGAGAAAGAAGATCACTGATTATTCCTTGAGCTTCATTGGTAGTTAACTCAGGGAATTGTTGTTTTAGAGCTAACGCCGTAGCTCCAATTTGCAGACTTCGGAGTACATCACTTGGCGATTTAGGTAATGGCGCTACGGTAAAAAGTTGTTGCCAACTGGTAGGCAAGGACCATTCCTCTTCTTTATCTTTGGATTGAGGTAAACTAATCGCAGGAGGAATGGGTTCGTAATACTCTGGCAATCCACTTTCACTAAGAGAAGGGAGCACTTGTAGAGGCGATTCAGATACAGAAGTTCCAGTCAAGCGGGATAATGGAGAAGTGATCCCCATTCGATTTAAAAAGTAATTTTGAACAAGAGTATCAACTGGAGTAGTGCCAGCAGAAAGAAGAGAAGATACTCGCCCATAGATATCTTTTTCAAAAGGAGAAAGTTTCATTTCAAAAGTAGGGCCTCGGGGAACCTGAGCGTGTTTAAGAAGAATATCACCTGCTCGACGGAAAAAACTTTCAAATCCAGGTGGATAATAAACCCTTTGAACTGTCTTGGTCTTTTTTTTGCCACCACCCATTTTCAAATCCCCCCTGCTTAATATCTTCCACGGGTAAGTGCTGAACTAATTGCACCATACGCTCGTCTCGAACGGAAAGTGGATGGAGTTATCCCTCTAGGTATAGCATATGAAGCACCGCGACTGGTTATATATTTTTTCCCTGACGAAAATCCAGGATAGAAAATATTTTCAGAAGGGATGCCAGAACCAAGTTGAGAAATATTTTCAGAAGAAATTTCTTCAGAATATATATTTCCAGTAGGACGTTCTTTACCATATTGCAATTGAAAAAGTACCTGCCGTGGCAGATGTTGCCAAAGTTGCCAAGGACGTTTTCCACCATACTGTAATTGAAAAAGAACCTGTCGAGGGAGGTGTTGCCAGAATTGCCAGATACCGGGAGGAGATGTGCTAGCAGAAGAACTGGAAGTAGGCTGGATATTTTCAGAAGAAGGGGGACTAGGATGAGGAATATTCTCAGTAGATATCGAAGATACCATTCTTGGTCGTGGTCTACCATATTGAAGCTGGAAAAGAACATGTCGAGGGAGGCGTTGCCAGAATTGCCAGATACCGGGAGGAGAAGAGATGTTACCAAAGAGATTAGGACCTCCTTCTGGCTTTTGATAATCAAGTTCATAAAGAAGATGTCTGGGGAGCCATTGCCAGAGATACCAAGATGGAAAGCCTCTTCCATAAAAAGGATAAAACCAAGGAGAGAATCCTGTCATTCTTCTACCGACCACTTTTTACCCCTCCTATTTGTTTGATAAGAACTACTTCTTTTGGTCGAAAAGCAGCTTCTCTCATAAAGAGTTTCGCTGCTGCAGGTTTCCGTACAATACAATAAATTTCTTTTATCCCGCTTTTTTCCATATCAGAAATCATTCTTCGATACAACTTTTGTGCCGGACGTTGCTTAGCAAACTTTTTTGCCTGCCCCAATACTTCAACCCATACCCGCGGAGGAAATCCTCCAGCAGTCAATATCGCTATTGCCCCTACTTCCCCAGTCTTTTTCTCAATAGCTGTATAAATTTTCACTGGTTGATTGGTAAAAAGGGCATGTGCTAATTGATGAATATAATCCTCCGGCTTCATTTCATTAATTCCCGTCCTTGCAAATATTTCCTTCAAAATCGGAAGTAGAAGCCCAATGAAAGCTGGATCATTAAACTCAGTAATTTCAAATGATGTTCTTGCCATCCCTCTACTCCCTCCTCAGAATGGTTATCATATCATTCGGCATGATAGCCGAAAAAGTAATCATCTTTGGATTCAGAATCTCATTGATTACATTTGCCATTTCAAGAGCATTTATATGGCGACAGGAATAAATATCTATTGTAACCAATTTTGGTTCATCCCATCCATGTATTGCCAGCGTACTTGCTTCCCAAATTCCCTGAATAGAAACCCCATCATCTACCTTTACAGCTTGAGGAGGAGCAAGCAATTTCATACCTGATTTCTCAACTATTTTATCAAAGAGCCGCTGGAGGATAGTTTCCGAAGTATCTGGGCACCCAAAACACTCAAAGAAGTAACGCTCCCGAATTGGAAACATTACTCCCTTTCTACCCCTCACTTTTTCCTCCTCTTCTTTACAGGTAATTTCTTCTCTGGCGTTTTAGCAAAATCTCTCAACTGTTTAAGAGTCATTGAAGAAGCAATCTTCTTTATCTCATCCCGTACTGACGGAGGAAAATCAGTAAGTCTCCTCTTACCTTTCTTATAAGCATATGCCATACCCATTAGACGTCTTTGCTTTCGTGAGGTAGCTGGCAACTCTATCACCTCAACATAAAGCCAAAAATGTTCTTAAGTTTACCTTCACGTAAAGCTTCAATCGCACGCTTGAAAGCACGATCTCCGAACCAGAAGCAGAGAATGACCAATCCAATTATTGCATCATACTGAGTGAAGATCACTTTTACATCTGTCACTTGAAAACCATCTGATGTGATCATCGAAATAACATTTATCTTAATCCATGCATAAAGAGCAAACCAAGCTAATGTAACAACTGGACGAACAAGCATACGGAGCATATCAGCTATTGCAGTAAAAAAGGCGAAGGGTCCAGTACGTACAGCAGATTGAATCTGAGTTTTCACAAGTTCAAAGAACTGAGCTTCACTTTCTTTTAATTGTTTCTCAAGAGCCAATTCAAATTGCTTGGTAATTTCAAGACGTTCTTTCTCAGAAACCTTTTCAGGAGGTAGAACACGTTTAAGAATTGTGTCAAGTAGCTTAGCAGCCGGGCCTATAATTATTCGCCAAGGAAACACTTACTTGGCCAACCTCCTTTTCAATTTGTAAGGAACACCGATGGGGCCTCTACCCTTGCCGTACCCCTTCCCTCGTCCCAACCCTTTGGAACGTATCTTCCCACCGGGGCAGCGTTTCTTCATGTTTTCATCTCCCTTCACTACTATTTTATCACAAAATTTCCAATTTCTTCAGATAGCCGAGCCTCTTTTTTACCCGATCACCAATATCTGTACGATACCAACCAAGAGAGAATTTCACTTTCGGCAATACTCGGTTATAAACCATTCTCTGAGCATCATCTATTGTTCTTCCTCGTCCAGTAGCAACGAGTGTGAACCCAACACTTCCTGCTGTGGTCAGAAGTACTCGCTTATCAATTACCTTTGCTTTGATATCACCCGGATGAATAAGCCTTTTCTCAACCAGTTCCCAAGGAAAAGAAAGCGGAAAATCAGCATACTTATCAGTCTTTATCTCATATGGCCAAGGAGGAGACATCATTACAACACCAACACACCATTCTTCTCTAAGAGGAATTACCGTATTTCGTCCAGAAGCGATATCCACAAGCGTCTCGCCCCATTCTCCCTGCATTAATCCATCAATGATATGAATTGTAGGAATCCCCGGGCGACACTGGAAGTTAAAGAATGGACGATTCCCCTCTCTTGCAAGTACCGTATGATGAGGGGGGACCACTGGACACCAGACATAACCTTTGTAATGATCTTCTTTTACTTTCAGATTGTGAGAAATAGCTTCAGGAGAAGCTCCATAAACTGTATAAAGAGGAGGTTTATGGCGTTTGATTGAGATCAATGGTGATAGTCCAAGATAGAGATAGAGCATTGCTACCTGCTCGGCCAGCTCACGGGATGCAGTATAAAATCGTCTTCCTTCACAATGAGAAGATCCATCCCCATCGCTCAATCCCTCCACAAGATTGTAAAGCAGTTCAGAAGAGAACTGGAAAAGAAAAGGAGGGATAAGACGTCCAGTGAGGATCTTTCCACGCTCAAAACCAAGCTGATCAAGGAAATTGACAAGCTGAATTGAACGGATTACGATCCAGTTTTCAATCTTATCAATTGGAAATGGGAAGTTCTCCAATCTTTTGAGAATTTTTGCCGTTATCTCAGGTCGATATTGCCTTCTCAGGTAAACTCTTCCTGCATCATGCCATCCATCAGCTATGTATAAACCAAGGAAATAAAGTAAATCTTTTGTTTTGAGTGATAGTGGAGGAGTCAGTGTTTCATTTCCATCCGTCACTGGAGGAAGTTCAAAAACGTCCTTATTGAGGCCATCTTTTTCAGCGGAGAGAACTGGTTTTATCTTCTTACCGAGGAGATCTTGGGCTTTTGTTTTTGTGTAGTGATCATCAGTTATATGAAGGATATCATGATCTGGGGTTGTGGCAAACTCAAGATAGTTGTTTTCAAATATACACATAGGACCATCATATTTGAAGACGAGAATGTCTTCAACAGGATGATATTCAATTTTATTTGTTTTTAGGTTGAGAGTTAAAGCAAGATCCCCTATTTGTAAATCATTAGGACCTTTCCAGCCATCAAGGGTCTGAATCTGAGTGTTTTCAGGGAAACAGGTTGCTTCAAGAATCCATACTCCATCATCGTTGACAATTGTGTTTAGGTCAAACTCTCCACGAAAATCAGCTAATTTAAGGAAAGGAGAAAGCTTCTGAATAGTCTGCTGCGCTAGTTTACACTTCATTTGTGGAATTACGGTGGTACCCGCCTCGCCTGATGAAGGTCCTCTATTTCCTTCTCCAATTCTCTTCTCCTCAAAGTTCACAATGAAAGGTTTCAAGAATTTTTCCCCATTGAAAAATCCTGTACAAGCAATCTCCACTCCTTCAACATACTCTTGGAGAATGAAATCGCTTTTTCCTGGCCATACATCTTTGAAATGCTTGAGAGCAACTATCATATCCTCATCATCTTCAGCTATGTAAGTGTAAAAACGAGGTTTCTGTCCCATTGGCTTCAGGACATAGCGGTTCGGATTCTTCTTCACAAACTCAATCGCTTCATTGAAGGAGGTAAAACGCCAAGTTTTAGGGTATTTCAGACCAAAACGGTCATAGATCTTTGTAGCAAATTCTCTATCGTTCTCTAGGCGATCAGAAAGGGCTGATCCCCCAATTACAAGTTTACCTTTTTCACGATACTTGAGAGGGAGATCGCCAAAATAGACATCTGGAAAGATGATAAGGTCAGCTTCCTCAGCAAGCTGTTTCCAGCCTTTTACCAGTTTGATTAAACCTTTTCCAATTCCTTTATCATCTTTCCGGTCAATATAGTAGTAGACATCGTGTCCTTCATCTTGAAGATGGATAGCCAGATCAATCAATTCTGCAAATATTCCAACAATTAAAATCTTCATGGTTTCTTAATCAATCAAGTTAATACGATTCACGATTAAGATGAGATCACGCAGTAATCCTTTGATCTCAGCTTTTACATTTTCCTCCGCCCCATTCGCTTTTCTCTCCAGCTTCATTGCCAATTTGGAGAAATATTTCTCTGGATTAACAAATAGCAAAGGGCAATAGTGAGTTAAGATACCGGTAAAAACAATTCCGATTAAAAGACTAATGGCAAAGATGATATACTGCATAATTATCTTCGTAATCCTAAATTAATCAACGCCGTTGTTATAGCTGCTGTGATGATCCCCCAGACAGAAGCGCGACCTTCGATTTTGGAGACTTTACTTTTAACAGTAGCTATATCATCTATTACTCTATCCAATTTTTGCTCAATACTACTCAATTGTTGAACTACCATCTCCTGTTTCCCTTTGATCATACCAATTTCTTTGTGCAGTTCATCCATCATCGGTCAGTCTCCTGATAAAAATGGTATCTCATTTATCTATTATTTTCTCTATTCTTTTCAGCAACCGTCTTGAGTTTAAGTGGTGCTATAATTTCCCGTTTTCTTTCAGGCGTCAGTTTTCGAGGGTTATATTCCGTCTGTTCCTCAATAATCCGATCTATTACTTGCCGCACTTTATTTTCCACAAGATTCTTAACCCACAAATAAATATCCTCCATATCAGTAAGAAGTGCTTTCTCCTCTTCGTCAGTAAGGATAAAACTTTTGTCACCCACTCTGATAGTAAGCATGGCGTTTCCCTACCTCCTTAACTCAATTTGTGAATTGCCATAAAGGTGTAGTATGAATCCGAAAACAAGTCTTTAGAGGCTCCACTATTCTGATAAGCAAACAATTCAATATAATCACCAGCAGCTAAATCTACAACGGTGGAGATGGCAACCGAAGAGTGTCCTGTGTAACCCGTATAACAAATAAACTCAGCCTGACTACCACCATTTTTACTGATCCGTACACCCATCGGTTTCTGACCAGTCATACTCTGTATACGTATCTGCCCTATTACAAGATATTTCCCTGCTTCTGTGGCAGTGAACCTATAATTAGCAGTATCAAATTCCCCCTGTACATCATATTCAGTTGTATCAAGTTGAACTTTCGTCCAAGTTGCACTGGCAATGGTTTGACTTGCTGAAAGATATGCCTTACACGCACTTTGTCGTGGAAATTTTACAATCCCAGAAGTTAATACCGAAAGCCACTTATTGCTGGATATATAAGCATCAATAGTATTGGAGGTTTCCAAAGGAAGCATATCAGGATCGTGATAATCATTTCCATGAACTGATAATCCTCCGCCTCCCAACATTTCAACCCAAGAAGATCCATTATCATAGTAAAGTTTATCCGTATCGGTGGCATAGAAATAGCGATCCTTCGTCCCGGCAGCAGGTCGATTGGCTTCGGTATCTGCCATAAGCCATGCTCCCTGTAAACCACGAATATCTAACGCATCCGATCCTCCCTCTTCATGAGTAGAAGCGTGTGTTTTAGGAGTAGGAGTAATTTCAATCCATGATGTACCGTTATCATAATAGAGCTTTCCGGTATCAGTAGCATAGAAGTAACGATCTTTTGTCCCCGCTGCTGGACGATTAGCTTCAATATCAGCAGTCAGCCAACCTCCCTGTAAACCTCTTACATCCACTGGGTCACTGCCACCAGCTTCATGCTCATTGCCATGGCTTACCGGCGCAAAATTATCACTCACATATTTTTTCGTGGCTGCATCCTGATTATTTACAGGATCGGCCAGATTGGTTATTTTCCTAGCTCCCCAATTTATATCAGCCGTAGGACTATTACTCCCATCCACTGCAAGGAAATCAGGGTTGTGAGCTTCATTTCCGTGTTCTTTTGGTGGATGGAGATCATCACCACTGAGATCTTTATGAAAAACTTCGGCCATTTCCTACACAACCCCCTTAACTGAATACTTTTTTCCAGCTTACCTGAGCAGCAGAATCAACTGTCCATTCAACTTCAGTTATTATATCCTTACTCCAAGTGATTTCTTTCCGCTCTGTCTCTGCCCATCCAAATATCTCAGACACAAGAGAAAACATAAGATGAACATCTCCTTCCCACGTATACAATTGACTGTAAGAACTGGAAGGATAAACAGAACATTCGACAGTACCGATATATTTTGCAATATACGTAAAATCACTGCTTAAAGAAAAAGCACAATCCAGATCTCCAGTATATACTGCAATATAAGTTGTATCAGATGCGGGGGTACAATCTAAAGACAATGTTCCAATATAAGCCGCAAGATAAGTATATTCTGAGACTGGAGATAGTATAGAGGAAATTTCTCCTGTATAATAGAAGTTCCAAGTAACTACAGTATCCCCAGTCGTTGTAATTACTGTATCCCCACTCAGTGTTTTTACTGCTTGATAGCTCATATTTAACTAATCGTGATTTTGGGAGTTATTTTAACTGAGTGCCCATCTTTTATATTATACGGTCCATCTGAAAAATGCTCCACCGCTATCAACTTTCCTGTATTATCAGAAGAAGTAGCAATGAAATAACCATATATATTTCCCCAATCAGCTCCGCTGGCAGTAAATGTCTGCTCAGGTTGAGAAAATGTTCCTTGAGGGTTTTCTGTCCAGTCACTGGGATTCAGTTGCTTACGACTATAACCCCCACCTGACGGTTCAGTTATATCAGAGAGAGTCGCCGATTCTGCCGGTTCAGAAGTATTGGTATACAAACCTAAATAGAGATATGAGTTCTGAGTTTGATTCTTTAAGTAGATGTTGCCAACATCAGTTTCACCCTGATCAGTCCATTTAGCCATATGCCATCTCCTCCTTTGTCAGTTAAAATAATCGGAATTTTATATGAGCATTATCTGCACTGAATCGAAATATAGCTTGATTCTCATTCCAACTTACCAAATACAAACTCCCCGCTTTATCTTGATAGTATAAAATCCAGCCTGATGGTTGATATCCAAGGTTATGGGTTACTGTAAAATTAGTATCGGCTGGTCCGGTATCGGTAACTTCAAGATCATGTTTTCTTCCACTACCGAAGATCCACCGATTGACATACGAAATCAGATCATAAAGAATTCTATTCAAAGTGGATAACTGAGATTTATCCCATGATATTAAATAACGTGGATAAATCATGTTCTGATCGTCCGTCCTTTCACATCAAATACAAAAGCTATTTTGTATACTGACCAGCAAGCGTTCAACTCATCTTGATATAATTCTAACTTGAATTCTCGTGCCTGTTCTGACATATCAATCCTTCTTTCCAGAATCTGCCTGTTCGGGAATGTAGAATCAGAAAGATTAACTGTAAATTCACTTGGGTTAAGTTCATCATAATCTTTATATAATTTAACCTTAAGAGTTCTTCCTTCACTTTCTCTTCCAACCCAAAGAATGACTCGTTTTAATCTCTTGTTGAGATATGGTGCTCCAAAATCTATATATTTGCTTTGCCATTTAGAGGTAAAAGCCGAACCATTATCATTGGTTCCAGAATTATGATCATATAAATTTCCTTCATAATCTGCGGAAATGAGTAAACTGGTTGCAGCAAGCAACATACGATCATCCCATTTGAAATCCGAGGCATCCCACGCTTCTGCCATATCATCCCAAGTAAGTTGTTCAATACGATAATAGAATCCCAGTGTGCTGCACGGTATATCATATACATACCAGCATTCCTTATCAGGATTGGTGTAATTCAAAACCAGTACACGATTGTTCTTTTCAGAAGTAAGATGAGGAAAAGCAAACCACAATTGATCCATCTCTTCAAGAGGTGCAGCCTGAACGAGATGCCTTTTACTGGGATTTATTTCTAAGACAAGAGGCTTCACTTTGGTTGAAATCTCTTCAATAGTGACTGTCCCATCAAAAGAATATATCCCATCTTCAGCAAGGAAGATTAAGTCATTGTAAATAGCCGTAAGAGAAGCACCTGAAACACATCCGCGTCCATCAACCACAAGACGAGATTCAAATACCTGTTCACCACCACTGTAAGCCACAACAAATATCTTCCGTTCTTTAAAAACTACCAGATAATCTCCTATCAGATCCATCCCAGTAATAATATCCCCATCATCGGCATCAAGATCAATATAGTTATTTTCTGGCCATTGAGTAATATCTGCGGGTTCACACCAACGTAATCGAGAATCATAAATAGTTTCACCTTCTACGGTATATCCGAAGAATAAAAACTGACGATATGCTCTGACATATTTGGGAATGCAATTAGTTCCAGTAATAGAAAAATTAACCCCAAATTGCTGTACCTCTGAAGATTCCCCATCCCACACTACAGGGTAATTTTTACCATTAACTATAACCAAATATCCGCCAAAAGACTCAAAGAAAGCTAAATCTTCCGGTCCTGGATTCCAAGTAATAGTTGAGCCAGTAAGATCAGTAAAATCCTTTGCCCCGGTATTGAACCGAAAAATTCCGGCGCCCGTTACCCCGCTGGATGGATCTTCACAGGTAGTACAGATTAAATAAGTATTTCCATCAGGAGCCCAAAACTGAGAAATACCATTTATCCAAGCTCCTTTACTTGGTTTTCCTCCTGTGTTTTTCTTTACATATCCAGAACGAGAACGCAAATAATTATGAGGCATTGAAAGAACATTCTCAAAAACTACGCCTTCAGTTACCTCCACCTCACGGTTAGAAAATCCATATCGAAGACCACCCGAAAAATCATCCAGTATGAATACCTGTTCTGCCATTTTACCGCAATACCGTATAGTTAATTCGTTTCAAAGGTCGTACTTTTACATATTCTGGCTGATACTTATCAATAGATACCTTAATGATTTTAGCTTCCTTCTTCCACCACAAGGGCTTTTCATCTTCATCATCCACCACACCGACCGTGATCTCTCGTTTAGGATACGCAAGTTCCTGTTTATCATCTGGCTCATAAAATGGACCTACTTTCTTACCTTCTTCCTCCCACCCATGAAAGAGATCAAGAAAACATCTCTTCGGTTGCCCTATTCGACGAGGACGGCAAAGAGACCGCATCTCCTGAAGTTGTTCAGGAGTAGGATTAATAACAACAATCTCATGTTTTTCAGGATTATAGTCATGAAAAGGATGAGGGGTAAGAATAGGGTCATTACCATTCCCGAAACAAGGATGATCAGGTGCTGAATATCCAGCAAGTATTTCTCCCGTGTTTTTATCTCGCAACAAGAAAATCCAATAAACTTCGCCTGATGAAGTTACATATCGTTGATATGCATAAATAGTTCCGGTAGGAGCACACAATCTGATTTTCGCGGCAAGTTCAACCCAACCTTTGAAGGATTCAACATGCCCAAAACCATCACTATCTATCCATGCTGGCCAAAGAATAGTAGCTTGCCAGTAAGTGGTGTATTCTGCACTCATCCTTATTAAGGGATAAAAACCATACTCTCCGCCAGGCAACGTCAATGTCTGTGCAGTAGATCCGGCACTTACAGTTCCCCAAAATGTGTATAAGTGTTGTTGTTTTACCTGAAAAGGATGATTATCAACATACCATTTGTTAGCAGCATCTTTACTATCCTGAGGATTACCTAAATTAGTAATCCTATATCCTCCCCAATTTATATGTGTGTAAGGAGAATTTCCCCCATCCCTTCGTAAAAATGTACCAGCATGAGCACCATCTACTGTATCGGCATTTATATTAAGTACTTCCCAAGAACTTCCATTATAACGTTTTAAATCTCGCGTAAGAGTATCATATGCTAGCGCCCCTTCAGGCGGCGAAGGTAAGCTCTCTATCTGACTGGTACTACCGACAAAGATAACACCTATTCGTCCTGGTAAGTGTTTCCCTGCGTCACTTCCATAAGTACCGGGAAAAGTATGCTCTCGTGATAATGCATCCTCAAGATAATCTTTCATATTTCTTATCTCATCATCACCTAATCTTATTGGATCATTACCGGCAGGTGTGTTTTTATCCCAAGTCGCCATTCCTCACCACCTCTCAAAAGACTCCAAAGATTCTTCTTATAGTAGCAGGCGGAAAATCACGCCATGTCTTGAAGCGCACAACTCCCTTTCGATCAGCCTTCTTTCTATTTTCCCTTGCGATCATCGTCTTTATCCCGTCTTCATAAGCAGCACGGAATTTGGGAATTTTCTGTTCATCATCAAGATAAACTGCTCCTCTCCAAGCAGCACCCCATACAACTGTTTCGCCATAAGTATTCAAGAAATAATCAGTATCAGTATCATCCGTAAGAGTTTCGGGGCGACGGTAATACCAAAGAGTGAGGGTGCGACCTGAAGGAGGATCGGGAATGATACGGAAATGAGTGCCTTGAAGAAGAACTCTGTAAGGAGGGGTGTCTGCCGAAAGGTCAAGAGGAGAAGGTACTTTTACAAGATTAGCCCAGTAACCGGGAGTCATTTCATAGATTAAAATAGGATTACCATCCTCATCATCAATAAAAATCATGAGATGATCAAGATAATCATCTGGAAAGTTATAGGTATTGGAAGAAGTAGTGGTGGCGGTAGCTATTGTGAAGAGGAATGGAAAGTCGAATTTTGTGGCTAGGTCTTCTCGACTTCGATTCACCCAAGATTTAGCTAAAGTTTCAGCATTACTACCATTCCAATCAATATACCGAAGCACTTCTTGTACTGCTTGTCCTAGGTTCATACTTAGTCCACACCTCCACTCACCTCAGCATTTTCTCCAATACCGAGCTTATCCTTGTCATCAAAAGAGGGTTAGCAACATCAAAAAATGGATTAACCCCAGACGGTGGAAAATAGCGGTCAAACGAAGGATATAAAACATCAGGAATTGACATTACTGGCATCCAGAAATAAGAAGGTGGTAAAAGCAATGTCGGAGGACGATGAACACGATATTCATAAAAAAAGGGGGATTCCAAATATTGATTTGGAGCAAATAATTTACTATACCCCATTCCATAAGGCCATTGTGGAACAAAAGAGAGATAATTTTCAAATTCCGGCATTTACTTCACCCCAGCTATATCAACTGAAATACAAAATAGCAATTACCTGAAGCACTATCTCCTCTTACATAAATATAATCCTCATTAGCTATATCAAGATGAAGAGGAGTATCCGCAGGCAATACAAAATAGGAATTCATATCATCATCCTCACTTATCCGCAATGCAACTGAACCTGAAATAACTAAAGAAACGGCATTAGTGGGAACGGTAAGAGTCTTGATTGTAGTAGTATCTACTGCAAGAGGGGAACTGACAGGACTTGAAGCACCATCAACAGTTGCAATCTTATTTCCACCTTCCCATACACCACTGTTGTAAGGCCGAAAGGCCATTTTTCACACCTCCTACTTTTTCTTCTTCCTCATAGAAGCCAACGCTTTAGCAGTACGAGCTTTCTTCATAATACTCTCTGATACCTTACCTTTTTTATACTGCCTGAGAGCATAATTGGCGCAGGCTTCATTACCACCACTGAAGCCATGTCGCTTACACCACTCCCTGAAAGTACCTTCTGTACCTCGTTTCTTAATAGCAGCTTTAATCTGCTGAGCGGGAAGTTTCTTCTTTGATTTCTTCTTGGCCATTTGAATCTACCTCCTTGTTACAAACATGATAAACCAAATCAGAAAGTGAAGAAAACTTTAATCCACATTTATTACACGAAATACTCGGCCTATTGAAAAAGCCCTCGATCCAGTAATGTCAGGAAACACTATTCTTCTACCTTCTCAGTCTTTTCCTCAGCGATAACTGGATGAGCTTCCTTCTTGTGTTTTGTCAAATGATAAACAGAAGTAAAAGTTGCTCCACATTCCTTACAACGATATACTCTCTTTACTTTTGTCTTGGGGATTATATCTCCTGAAGGAGGCCCAGCTTCAATTGATTTCTGAATCGCAGTAAGCGCGTTCTCTTTCATCTCTTCTGGAGAAACTGGTTCACCCTTAAATAATTCAAAGGTACGGCCAAAATCCGGATGCTTCATCAACCCTTCCGCAATTACTGGATCAGTAGTGCTGTAATGACCTCCTTCAAATTCAACGAGTATTCCCGGATCAATCACTCGCAACTTACCTCGTGAATCATACGTCTCCTCAGGTTGTCGTAACCAGATCTGTAAATTCTTGTGTCTGCTGTAAAATGTCCAGCTTTTTGTTTTGTTAGCCATTGCTCATCTCCTCCTTCCTCAGTCTTTGGTTTAACAAAAATTTTTAGGATTTTGATAGAATACTTCCCATTTATAACTCAATTCTGGTACCCATGCAGGAGGTTTTGTACCAATTATGGTAAAGAACTTTGACAAGTCGGAACGACTCAAACGTAAATTATAATGTTCTGGACGATAAGTTTTTCGTCGAACTAAACCAAAATGTAAGTCTTGCTCATCTAATAATTTCTGTTGAAGAAATTTAGCTTCTTCTACTGGCCATACGGAAGCTAAGTACAATTCTGATTTTCCCCATTTTCTCTTATCATTTGAAATTGTACCATCTCCTAAATACCACAGCAAAAGTGATAAAGGAGTAAGACGAACATCTTGTGGAATTGTTTTTTTTCCATTACGATACCAGCGTCGCCACATTGCTGTAAAAAATGGATCTAAACCGGTAACAAGCTGCTGATAATCCGTTCCAATGTCTCGAATTTGATAACGGAAACCATAATACTCCAGCCATGATTGTAATTGTTTTAACAATGTCAAACTTCGTGTTGATGCAAACCCAAATCGTGCATTCCGCCATCCTGAAGCCCGCCGTAAGGCTAAGCAACCATCACCTAATAAACATCCATCAATCAACTCTATCAAATCAACCATCGTTACAGAAAAAAGGGGAGGGAAATAACTCCCTCCCCTCACATTAGAATTAGACTACAAATTATCATTAGTTATTAACTTCCACTACCACCACTAATTCCATACATCACTCCGTGTTTCTGCTCATTGTGCAGCTCAAAGCCCACCATCGCAGTGTACACATCCAGATAGAACAGGTCGGCAGGATTCTGCACGTTGGTCTCCAAGACCACATCCTGCATGTACCTGAAAGCGCACTCCTCAAGCTCAAGGCAAATGCCGTACCCGCCATAGGTGGAACCAGTCAAGTTCACATCCTTAAGGAGCATTACGTCTCCGTGAGGAGAGCTCCACTGGCGGATAGACACACCGTAGGAAGTGGCCTTTGGCACCAAGCGGACAGAGCCCCTCGCCTCAGCGATAATGCTGAGAGCAGACATCACGAGCGGCGAAGCGATGAGGAACTTCCTCTGACGTCCATATCTGAAAACGGAACGCAGGAAGTTCTCAAGAGCAGTGTAAGTAAGAACGCCACCTATATTGGTAGAGTTGGTGCTGATAAAGTAGAGAGCCCCGCCAGTAGTACGACGCTCACCACTGGTATCAAGGTAACGGACGCCATAGAGGAAAGCGTTCTCAATGTTCCTCAGAATCTCAATACCCTTCTTCGCCTGCTCGGTGACCCGCAGCTTGCCACCATACATATTGGTGAGGGCAGCGGTTCTGGTAACCTTCACCGGCTCACGGAAGATCTGGATATAGTTGTAATTACCGGTCTGCTTGGTGGTGTGATGGGTCAGCTCAGAACCAGCAGCACCCTCAGCAAACGCGGTACCGATAATGACCACAGGCACAGGAGTTGAAGAACCATCCACCGAAGATACATCAGTACCATAACCACGGGTCACAGTGATCGCGCCAGTTGACTCATTAACAGCCGTAACCAGCATAACCTCACCAGTGGAAGGCACTTTAATCAGAGAGTACTTGGTCACGTACTTAGCATGCCCGGTCGCACCAGCAGAAGCACCAAGATTGATGGTAGTACCAGTGCCGGCATTATTGGTAATGTTGGTCCAATTGGGCATCAGCTCATCTTCCATCCACTCGTACTTAGGATTCTCCGCCTTCTCCTTGGTAAGCTTATTGAGAAGAACTGTAAGCGGGGCCGAATCCGGTTCAAGGAGATAGATCTTAGGAGCCATATCCACAACAAGCCTCTGAGCCAGAACGTCAAAAGTCCCGGCAGCACCACTTATAATGGTAGCCACTTTCTTTCACCTCCGTAAAAATTTTGATTGTTTAGAAATTAAAAGTCTTCAGTTAGAAGCGGAGCTTTCGCTCCAACTGACATGATCATATCAGAGAGTACCTCGGAAGGAGACTTCTTCTCCGCCTCTTTCTTGGCAACCTCAGATGACCCACCACCGGTCGCTTCTTGAGGAACACCAGTGGCTTCCCTTGCCTGAGATCCCACTTTCGAGGCAAGCTCTCTGAGTATTCCCTCCTTGAGGGAGTTGACAAAGTTCTCATCTATGAGCTGCTTACGAAGCTCCTCCTGTCGCGCTTTGTATCGCTGCTTCGCTTCCTCGTACGCAATTTCAAGTCCTTCAATGGTATCAAGATGAGGTTTCTCACGAAGCACCTGCAAAAGATCACCTTTTACTAGCTCAAAAGTTTTAGGATCACGCGAACGTAACTGAGCAAGAGCCATCTGCGCTGCTACCTGTTGCATTGCCAGTGCAGCATACTGATCAGGACGATACTGCTGAACAGCCTGCTTAATTGCCTGAACCACAGTCTTCTGAACTGCTTCTGGTAAATTCTGATAATACTCATCCGGTTTAATATCAAACTTAATGTTAAGATCTTCTCCTTCCTTTTGAGGCTGGGACTCAGGTACAGGCTGCGCAGAGGAAGCGCCAGCGAGTGTGCGCAACAGTTTGGTTGCTTCCGTAAGCTCCATAGAGGTCTGTGTTAGCCGTGATTCAAGATCCCGATAAGACTCCACGAAACGCTTGAGAGCCTCTTTCGGATCCTGACTCCGGAACTTCTCAGGCAAAAGCTTAAGGAGTTCTTCGTATTCCCCTTTCTCCTCTTCTGCCTGAGGTTTCTCCTCCTCCGTGGGCTCCTCCATCCCTTTTTCCTCCTCAGCGACCTCTGTTTCTTCCTCAGTCGAGCTTGACTCGTTCCACAGCTTTATTATGTCATCTGCTGTGGGGCCAAGCTCAGACTCCATTATCTTTTCCTCCAAATTTTCCTGCTTCTTCCTTGCCATATATGATCCCCTCCTCAGTCTAAAATTTTAGTTATCTCCTCCACTATTCTATCCAATTATACCATATAATTTAGGATTTTTTCAATTTCTCTAACAAACGCTGTTCAGCATTAGCCTGCGCAATCTTATTATCCACAAAATTCAACAACTCACTGAGAACTCTCATTTCGTGTTGAATATAAGGAAGTTCTCCTTTATCAGCAGTCAGAAAGCGATTGATAGAGAGGCGAGGTTGAATAAATTCTTCTACGAGAAACTTCCAGCCACGATTGTCTTTCAAACTGGCATAAGCAGAACCTTTATCGATAACCTCATGGGATTTACTGATGACCTGTTCATTCGGAGTTTGACGTGAGAGTTCTTCTACTGCCTTGCGACGATCGTCGTCAAAATACATGTTCTCCTCCTCCCTTTAATTATCTGAATATCCTGTTTATTATTTCCTTAATCCAATCCCTATAAACAGGAGGTAATTCCTCTATCTGTCGCGCCCAAAATGCCTCTTCTCTAGGAGTTGAAGCGGTAAGAAAACGTGTTATAAATTCTGCTCCATATTCACTAGGAGAGGACAAAGCAGTTGAAGTAAGAGCTTCATGCAATGCAAGTTGCGAAGCAGGTATATCCATATGAGTCTCTAAGAGGAGATTTTGTACTCCTAAAGGGAGATGTTCAAGTGCAGCCCAATAATGCAACATCTCATGAACTGGGGTCGTAGAACGCATCAACTCAGGATTAAGTGCAATAAGAAAGGGCGAAACTTTCCCAAGAGGACGTATTGCTGATCCTCGTACTTTACGAAGATGACGTAAGTTCCATTCAATGTCCTCCAAATTTCTGCCAAAAAGTTTAGAATATTTTTCAGGAAAAGAAGCTGGAGTTGCAATCTCACTCACTGGTTCATAAATTTTCTCCGGTAATTCTTCCAAAATAGCTTTTACACGATCAATGAAGTATGGAGGACGACTCGCTTTCTGCAGAGCAGGAATCAACTCTTTTGACATAAAAGAAAGAAGCTGAGGACGAGTTATCAAAGAAAAAGGTGTAACCCAATTAAGAGCTATATCAATCAGTTCATCAGTAGTGGGAATAGTTCCTCGTATTTCTTCCAATGCCAAAAGATCGCTCAATCTCACTGGTCCTGCAAAAGAACGACTTACTCCGGGCATCAGTTACCTCCCCTCAACTGAAGTGACTATTCCTGCCAATCCACGAAGCAAAGACTCTGTATTTACACCCTCGTTTTCGCTTCCCCTTGTGGCAAGCTCTTCAAGAGCTACTGGTTCAAGAGCCTGACCGGGAAGCTGAGTGGGAGATTGCCCCTGGGCCCCAACCATTTCTTGAGGTTGTCCAGCCTCTGTGGGCTGGGCCTCTGGCTGAGGTTGTCCAGGAGGTCCCCCGGCCGACTGAGGAGGGAGGAGGAGCTGCTCAATATTCTTAATACCGAAACCTTCACGAAGAACGAGTTTAGCAAATTCATAAACATTGGTGAATGGGAATTTAGCAAACATCGCAAAGGCATTCAGTAACTGTTGTGTTCTCAGTTCACGTACTCCAGTAATAGCTGAGCCAACTGGTCTGAAGTGGTAATTCTTTAAGATATCATTAAGAGGAATCATATAGAAGAGAGGACCACCACGTTCAATGAATTCATTGTAACCCACTATTTCAGCAAACTTCTCAGGAGGAAGGTATTTGCGAATGTAGCTGAGAAAGATTGAAGCAATCTCTCGAATAACGCCATATTCCATCATCTTCATAATAGCATCAAAACGGACAAAAGCCGCCTGTTGGAGACGAATGGTAGTAGTTGCAGGTTCACGACGAGTAGGTGGTAGCCCTCTTGTATAACGTGTAATTCCAGTCGTCTCTTCAATATCAGCCTTGATTATATCTTCCTCAAGATAAGAACTGCGAACAGTATCTCTTGTATCCAACGGTCTGATTGCATCAACATCGTTCGTCAAAATACAGTTGCCTGCATAGGAAACCAGAGAATCCATATCAATATCTGCAAGCTTATTCACAATGAACATACGATTGATGATAAGGTTCAAATTATCAATTCTCTGATTTCGTATAGTATTCAATTCCTCCTGAAGATCAGCAATCATTTCAGGAATGCCGATACCATACAGCTCGTGAGGAACACGAGTATATTGCATCATAACAAAAGGAAATACACCAAGGACATTCTCTACTTCCTTGATTATCCTATCCTCACAAACCCAAATCACACAATTACGATCCCAGTACTCAAGTACCTTGAAGAACTTTCTCTCCCTTCCTGTCGTAGTATGGCTTAAACCAACTTCACCTAAACGCTCAGCTTTTGCTCTATCTATTTCACCCGTTGAAGCCAGCTCATCAATTATTCCTTTTTCAATCAACCCAAGAGCAGCAAGTTCATACAGTTCATCTTCAGACTTCTCATGCTCAATAATGATGAAGCGCATATCATCAATATCAGAAGCACGCCAGTCAGGATAAACACGGAAGAGATCAATAGGCTCTACCTTGACATAATCAAGGAAGGGAGCAAATTCCTCAGTAATAGGATTGTAGAAATTCTCCTTGGTAAAAGAAGGAAGGATACGAGCAAAACTTGTTCCGTAGATAGCAGCTTCTTTGAAGAAATCCTCAAGGCGAAAATAAAGCTTGAGGCGATTATCCTCAATGAAATAGTTAAGAACTTCTTCAATCAATGTAGCAAGTTCAGCGACAGCACCTTTTCTGGGAGAAACGGAAATAACTGGTTCAGAAGAAAAAATAGATGAAAGAGTGGAAGGAACAACGTGTTCAACAAGTGAAAATGTATAGGGGATGAAGAGTGAGCTTCGGAAGGGATAATTGGCCTCTTCTCGATAACTACGATACTGCTTGTAGTAATTGATCCAGCGCTGATAATAAGGCTGCCGCCAAACTTTTACCTCATTGTACAAATTGCGAATATAACTCGCATCTATCTCCTTCCCAGCAGGAGTCTTAAATTTTGCCATGATCTCACCTTTTATTCGTCTTTTAGTACAGTCGGTCGAGGAAGGACGGAAAAGATGTAAAAACCTTCAGGAATAGGGATTTGCTGAAGTTCTGAAATGATGATATCAGATACATCTACTTCCCTGCGATCCACTTCCAGAGGCTCACGATCCTCGACCTCAAAAGGATGCCCCCCAATCTTCTTTTTTGCCATCGTACTCACCCTTCCAAATCTTTGATAAGTTCAGCAAAACTTGTATACTTTCTTCGCGCTCTTTCAATAGAAGCGAAGTCCTCTGGAGAAACAGAGGAAAGCAAGCGATCTTGCATCCGAGAAAGCTGTCTCTGGGCCCAATCAGAAAGCACTCGCTGTTCTCTTTCAAGCTGAGCTTCAAAGGAAGAAGCTATTTGACGACGCAACTGCTCCATTTCAGCCTGAATAGCGCTTCTCTTTTTGGCAGTTCGACGAGCAGCGGACCGAACTTTACTCAGAAACTGCTCAGCTCTGATTCTCCGCCTCTCAATATCAGGACCATGCTTTCGAGCTATTCGGCGGGCAATACGGATATCAGATCCTTGATATTTGGGATCAGGCATAAAAATCAACTCCTTCTCTTTTTCTATTTCAATTATACCATAAAATGTGTCT
>Ga0164310_10000044_pt1 | contig 59464 bp, 54 predicted proteins | sample GuaBasSedimGuay1_FD_121795 | JGI IMG/M metagenome (GOLD analysis project Ga0164310, IMG submission 121795) | Subseafloor sediment microbial communities from Guaymas Basin, Gulf of California, Mexico - Guay1, Core 4569-9, 0-3 cm | ecosystem: Environmental > Aquatic > Marine > Hydrothermal vents... | reverse complement strand
TAGAAAACCTTGTCACGATAACCATCTAGTGGAATTGGAATGCCCCACTTCAGGTCGCGGGAAATGCATCGCGGTTTTAATCCCTCTTTAATCCAGCTGTTAGCAATCGAAAGTGTTGTTTTAGGCCAGTCTTTATGTGAATTTAACCAAGTTTTAATTTCCTCTTCTAATCCTCCTAAATCAAGGAATAAGTGTTTGCTTGTCTTGATCTCGGTGTCGTTTTTACCACAAATAATGCATCTGGGGTTGATAAGGTCAATGCCATCTAAGACTTTTGAACAGTTCTCGCATTGATCGCCCCGAGCATGTTCGTATTTACAATGAGGGCAGGTGCCAATGACAAATCTGTCAGGAAGATTCCGTTTGCAGTTTTTACAATAAAGCGTTTGAATTTCTTTTTCTTTAATAAAGCCATTTTCATATAACTTTATGAACAAATGTTGAGTCATTTCGAAATTTTCTTTCGTATGTGTTCTGCTAAAAAGGTCATATGATAAACCAAATTGCTCATAAATCTCCTTCTGTTTCATGTACATCTGCTCTACAAATTCCTCAACAGGCATACCTGCTTCAAGGGCTGAAACCTCTGCAGGTGTTCCGTGATCATCTGTGCCACAAACGGCAAGAACTTCTTCTCCTCTCTGACGCAAATAGCGGGCATAAATGTCCGCCGGAAGCAGAGATGAAACTAAGTTCCCGAGATGTTTCACGGTATTGACATAGGGCAAGGCACTTGTTATTAGGTATCGTTTAATCTTTTTTGCCATGTAATACCACACTCCTATTTTTCTCGAGAACACTGAGAAAATTCATAGAGCTTTTTAATGCCTCTGGAATGTTCTATGATGATTTATAACTTTTTTGAAGAGAAAAAAACATGCATTATATTAAACGACATAAATCCTAATTGAAGAAAAGAAGTTGAAAAATGACCCGCTGTTATTTTTTCTGATAGATTGTAATTGTTGGCGTTTCAGAAAGGTTGATTAGAGAATCATTAATTCGTCCTATAGAATCTGTAATGACGCAACAAAATCGAACAATTTTTTGTTTTTCTTTTCTGAAAAGTGATCTTCGAAGCGAGGGCGCCTTCCAGGTAAACGATTCTAAAACGAAACTTTCACCTTTACGAATTCGTGCTCTTATGCGATATTTCTTCAAAAGCTTCTGTGTCCCTCTGATAAGCTGATATATCTGGATTTCATTGAGTTCACATCTTGTTTTAAACGTAATTTTTGGTGTGATCTCTGATATGAAGCCTGGTTGTACTCGTAATTTCAATGGCGGTGTTCCTCGTAAGGAGATATTAATAACTTTCACAAGTGGTGGAGAAGCTTTTGCAAGGGCGGTAGCACTTGCTCCTCTTGCGCTAAAGGTTGCAAAAACATACCAATTTGAGGAACAAATACTTGCAGGAATAACAACCGGAATATCTAAGCTGAATTTTGCCGATTGGAATTTTGCTTTCTTCTCGTACAGTTTGATTATCCCTCTTTGTGAAACCCCTAAGAGGGCTAATTTTCCCCGCAAATTTTTCTTCGCTGCTTGTATTTGAATAGATATAGTCGAATCTCCGATTTGATTTGGCGGAATTTTTAATTTTGAAATTGTATGTTTTCGATCTGTGGCGACACCGTTTTTTGTAATGGTAAGATAATCAATGGCTATAATCCTTCGTTTCTGTAAATCACGAACGATGAACTTTATCCTGAATTCTCCTTTTGCTATACCCAAGTCAATTGGGATGGGTAAGAAGCAACTATCTAAAAGAGACGCCCGTTCCAGGATGATTTTTTCCTGGAAGACTCTTTTCTTGTAATTTGTTCTTGTTCTAATTGCTTCTACTTCAGCTTCTACATTTACTGGAAGGGTTTTTAATGATTGTATGAGAGAGCGTTTCCATTTTATCTTAATAACGGGTAAAATGGTGTTGTAATCTATTTTTGTGGGGCAATTCATAATAAAAATATTCCGAATTATTTTTGTGTTTCTAAAAGGAACAAGCTCCGGCGTTATTGCTGTTTTCTTTACCACTCCAATAGCTGTTCTAGTAGTTGCTTTTTTCTTTATGGTTTTTGGTGTAACAGTTCTTTTCGTTGTAACCGGTTTTGGTAAAGATATTTGACGTGCAGTATATCGTTTTGTTGCGCTAACTGATGAAGCATATGCTTGTGCCTTCGGCTTTGTTTGTGGTGTCGTTGTCTTTCGTCGAAGGCTTTGCGAATGTTTTGCTATGGCTTGCTTGGTAATTACTTTTTTCTTCTTTGAAGATTGGGAAACTTTTAGTGTTGTGGGCTGCTTTTTTTGCGGGGTTTTTTTAGTAGAAGGCTTCTTTACCTGCTTTTTTATTGGCTTGATTTGTGTTTTTACTGTTGGCTTTTTCGTGGCACTTCTTGAGGGAATTTTGGTTTTTGTTATTGGTTTTGAACTTGAAAGTTTCTTTGGCTTTTTAGGCGGTGGTATTTTTGTTGGCTTAAGTTTTTTCACTTGTGAGCGTTGAACCGGTTTTGGTGGCGGTCGTTTGATTTTTTCCAATCTTTGTAGTCTTTCTTGTCGTTTTCTCTCTAATTCCTTTTCTCGTCTCATCTGCTCTCGAAGCATCTTCGTTTTAAGTGCTTGTTTGGCCTTTAACCTTGCTCGTTCTTTTGCCATCACCTTTTTTCGGCGGGTGCGCGAATCTTGTTGTAATTTTCTTGCCAAAAGGCTCTTGGTGCTATCCTTTGCAGTCTTTGGTTTTGCCGTTTTAATCATGAAGAGTTCTTGAAATGTTGTTGTTGGTCTTCCTAATAATTCACAAAATGATTTACATGGTTTTCCATTTATCAATCCTAAACTATTGATCACTTTTGCAACAGAATTATTTTGTTCATAAAGGTAAAACATGAATGTTGTTGGTGATATTGGTGGCGCGATTCGGTTTGTCCCCCAGAGCATGATTAAAAGTGGAGCAATCTCTACTTCAGTGACTTTGAGTTGTAGGAATTCCTCTTTTAACCAAAGAACTAACGAGCGTAAAGATTCAAAGATTTTTCCAGGTGGACCTCCGGTTTCGGGGTTATGATTGTAATGTTTTACAAAGTCCCCTCCTTGCTGCTCGATAGAGGGGTCCCCTTGAAATTTGGCGAACATCCCAAAATTAATTGCTCTCTTACGATGCTCAAACAGTGAATTCCCTCGAACTTCGGGGATTGTTCCGCCGGTCCGCACTATTTTTATTGCTTTTAGAGCGATACTTTGGAGGAGAATAATTGTCATTAACCTGATTCTTTGATCAAATTGGGTATCAAAGAATCGCAATTCAATCGTCCCATATAAAGTGAATGGAAAAGCATCCACATATCGATCATCGGGAATTTCTTTCCGGACATAGCGAGAGAATTGTTCTCGCCGGAAGTTTGTACCAACGTATGGTAAATATTCAGGGATATTTGGTCCTAATTGCCCGGAGTTTTCTTTTAATCGGAAGCTTCGAATACAATCTGGCGCTAAAATTAATGTCCGCCCATCTGTACCTTTTTTCAGGATAATTCTACCTGAAGGTTTGCCATCTATAAAAGGGGAAGTGTTTGATAGCGCCATTAAATGGGGGATATACGCCCGAATTAAGTTATAGACGGCTTTCTTTTCCTTTGTATTTTTAAAACCCCCAAGATGGTGGTGTTCACCACAAGTCACTCCCGCACGGTACTCACTCTGACGTGGATTAAACCCTAGAGATTGAATTGAATACCCGCGAGTAAGAGAGCTTGAGGCGGCTAAATAGAGGGTATTTATCCACCAATCTATTTCTTCGAGATATTCACAAGGGGGCGTCACTAGCTCTAAAAGCCAGGTTATTTGCGAAATGTTTGGATCAGGACCAAAGACATTTATGGCAATTGTTTGCCCATTAATTTGATAATGAATTTGTACGTAGCGAATAAGCTTGCCATGCCTTTCAACATCTTTTCGGACGACGCGTTTAATTTTTTTGCGAATATACTCGGGGACACTGCTTGTTGTGCTTGTCAAACTTTTCAGGAATTTCAATGCTCCATTAAACATTTGATCCCAAACAGCAACCAGCTCTTTTCCATCCTCAAGGATGTCGCCTTGCTTATTTGTAATGAAATTTTCAATTTCCACTCCATGGGTAAAGGGCAATTTTCGCAATCGTGCTTCTGTAGACGAAGCTTGTTTTTGCATTTGAGAGTTGCTCATGGAGTGTTTCTCCTTTCGTTCTTACTTGTTTATCCTTTTGGTTTTTGGTGAAGTAAATAATTAAACAAGTATTGGGTCGTAAATGGATACTCTTCTGTTTGTTCTTCTAAAATTTCTGTTATTTTATTTGCTGCTTCGACCAGTTTTGTTACCTCTGAAACTTTCACAGCATTAGCCTCGAGGTTTTGTACGACGAAACTTCGTCGCAAATCGATAATGTCTGCGAAAACGTTCAAAATATATAACTCGTCGAAGATTTTTTCACCGGAGGGGTCAAACAAGAAGTCTGTGTTAAAATAAACCCCTGATTTTGAACATAACTCGGTTATTACCTCTGCCAATTTTCCTTGGGTTTTGCATTTTTTAATGCGATTGAAATCGTTCCAGGAAACCTTTGTATCATTAATTCCTTTCCGCTGGATGACCTTAGTTGGCCAGTATATTTTTAGATTTTTCAAGGCATTAAGTCCAAGAACGCGTTTTAAATGCTCCTCTGTTATACCCATTTCTTTTGCCTTATATGAGAATAAAAAGGACAGGTGGTCACTTGCTTGAGGGACACTGAAATAATTATGATCAGTTCCATACATAGTTGATTGCTCCCAAGTCTCAGTAAGGTTCATACAATTTCGGTAAAAAATCTCGCAGTCGTCACCTCGCATGCCGGATGTCTCAGTCTTGATATTCGGATCGTCTAAAATTTCAAACATTCCGGGTGTTTGGTAATCAAAACCAAAATGGCCAATGATGATAGTAAAATCTTTTACATTCGTTCGTTCGCGTACAGTCATTGTTACTTGATGAATCTCTTGTGCTGTTTGATAATTTTGACAATCAAATATGACTGGAAGCCGGTGTTCTATTGCTGTTTGGACGACTGCAAAAACTTTCTCACTTACAATTTCATCAAGCCATTTCTCGGAAAGGGGGTGTAATTTTAATCCTCGCGCACCATGTTCACTACAACGTTTTATCTCTGCAATGGCTGCTTCCCCATCCATTGGGTCCACACGGCAAAAAGGCACTAACCTGGAGCCATACTCAAATGTTTGTGCTCGTGTAATAATATAATCATTAGATTTAACAAACTTTGGTGAAGTTTTCGCTAGAAGAATGTCATGTAACGGAAAAGAAACGATTTTATCAGCAAGCCAGCCAAGATTTTGTGTTTTTCTTTGTTCTTCGAAAATAATCTTTTGTAGTCGTGTTGCAGGAGGGCTGAACATTTTAGCTGTTGATGGTGGTTTATAGGCAAAATCTTCTGGATAGTCATCCATTCTTTTAAAGAGGTCGAATTTTAATTTCTCATAAAAGTCAAGGTGATCCTTAGGACGTATGATTCGATAATCTTTTCCTTTCCCTCTCACTACCTCCTCTTTTCCTAAATGTGTATGCGTATCTACCAGATGCATTCGAAGTGGTGCTTTATCAGGGTCATCTTTATCTAAAAGAACAATCATTTTTTTTACTCAAATCCTATGTTTCAATTCTCTAATTGTGTGTTGCTTTATACGTACATAAAGGCTAATCTACATACAATTACATACGTCTCCCTCCCTAAAAAACCCTTGCATATCACCATCAATAGAGCAGCAGTAATAAGAGCTTGCACCGAAGAGAAAAAAAGTAAAAAGATAGTAATACTTTAACCAAAAAATGATTTTGCTAATAACCATAGATCTTCCGGAACACTCTTTCTTTTTGCAACAGCTTTTTCAATAGGAACATCTGTGATATTATTCCCTTGAAGACTCACCATCCTACCAAACTTTCCCTTATGAATTAATTCGGCTGCTCTGGCGCCATATCGCAAACCTAGAACTCGATCATACGCGCTAGGTGGACCACCTCTTTGGATGTGCCCCAATGTGATGCTTCGAACTGGAAGTTTTGTTCGTTTTTTAATCTCTTCTGCGAGAAATTCTCCCACTTTAAGGTTGGCTAAGATCAAGTTCCCAAATGCATCTACTCCTGCCTGTTCGATTTTTTCCTTCATTTCTGGGAAGATTACTCCTTCTGCGACAACAACGATGCTATAATTCCGTGGTTGTTTATGCCTCTTCTTTAACAATTCGCAGAGCTCATCGATGGAATATTCGAATTCTGGTATTATAATTGCATTAGCATTCCCCGCTAATCCAGCTTCTAGGGCGATCCATCCGGTATGTCTTCCCATGAGCTCCAAAACGAAGACACGATGATGTGACTTTGCCGTGGTGCGTAGTCGATCAATAGCTTCCATAGCAATATTGATTGATGTATCAAACCCAAATGTTTGATCTGTTGCCTCGAGGTCATTATCTATTGTTTTGGGCACCCCGATAACTTTTGCGCCTTGCTGTGTAAGTTCTTTAGCAACTCCAAGCGTATCATCTCCTCCGCAAGCTGCAAAAGCATGAATGTCGAGTTTTTTTAGGCTGTCATGAATCTTTTCAAATCCATCTTCGATTTTCCAGGGGTTTGTTCTTGAGGAGCCGAGAATAGTCCCACCTTCTTGAACGATTTCCTTTACACGTTCAAGGGTCAATACTTCGAACTCCTTTTCAATAAGACCTCGCCAACCATCTAAGAAGCCAAGGACTTCATAGCCAAGCTCTGTTGCTTTTCTAGTAAACCCGGCAATCACGGGATTTAGGCCAGGAGCGTCCCCTCCACTTGTTAATATTCCAATTTTTTTGATCATGAACATTCCTCTTTACTATTTAGTTAAAAGAATGCCTTATTATCTTATTAAAATTCTTTCTCCTTTTCCTTCACCATCGGTAAAACAATTGTTCAGAAAGTATTTATTGAATAATATATTTTAAGAAGTTATAATAAATGTGTTAAAAAAAAAGTGACCTACAAATGGTGCAATATAATTATCAATGGCGTATTAAGAAACAAAAACGAGTGCTTAAAAAGCGACTTTTCTTCTATCTTCGAAATACAATTTCAAAGTATAGCCCCTTCTACCGAGAGTGGTTTAAAAAGCATGAGATAGATGTGAATGACCTGTTCACTTTTGAAGATTTTCAGAGAATCCCCCCTACAACAAAAGAATTGCATCTACAAAATCCGAAACGTTTTATTTTGCAACCCTATCAACCAGGCTGGTGGGAAAGTACTTTTCAGACAGATCCACTTCCACGAAAAACGACTTTTAAGTATTGGCTAAAAAGTTTGCACAAAACCTATCTTCGAGAAGTTTTTAGCACAGAGCGAATAACAGAAGAAGAACGAATTATAATGGAAGCTGTTAATGACTGGTTGCCTGCTCTTTTTCTAAGTACTTCATCTGCTCAAAAACCTGCTTTAATTGCTTATACGAAATATGACCTCGAAAAGATTGTCCCTGAACTTATAGGTGCCCTCTTTTTAAGCGGCTTCCGGCCAAATTGGGAGATCTATAATATTCTCTCACCAGAGCCGACAATTGCTTACTTCCAGAATGTTTGGTCCCCAACTACCATTGGCGGAGGTTTATATTTTGCCTGTGATGAAGAAGACACGCCACTCCAAAAACAACTCCAAATCGCCTCTGACATTACTTTTGAAACTTTTGTGGGGACCCCTTCTTTAACCAAGCTTTGGTTGGAATATGCTCACAAACAAATTGAAAACAATGAGATTACTCCCATTTCTAGTTTTAAACTGTGTATTTTAACCGGCGAAACGATGAACGAGAAAGTAAAAAAGGAGATAAAAACGTTATTCCAAAAAATTGGTTCTGAACCAAAAATCCTGGAAAGTTATGCTAACAATCGTGCAAGAGCCGTTTTCTATGAATGTTCAGAGGACTCTGGCATTCATCTTAATCCTCGATATTTCTATTGGGAGGTCCTTGATCAGAAAACTTTGGAGCCTGTAGGTGAAAGCGAAAAAGGGCTCTTGGCTTTTAGTCATATTGGTTGGCATGGCACTGCTTTCATTAGATATCTGACAGGTGATCTCGTTGAAGGGTTGACCTGGGAGAAATGTCCATCATGCGATTTAGTGGTGCCGAAAATTAAAGGGCCAATTAAACGTTTGGAGAAAAAACAATTAAATAAGAAAAAATGACTAAGAAATTTTTCTCAGAAAGAAAGAAAATTCCCCTCAAAGGGGGATACTTTTTTTGTTTATTTAACAGGCCGTTTAGAGACTGTATCCAAGTAATAAAGAATTGACATTGTTGCAAAAGTAAATGTAATTAATGCAATTACAAAAGCCAACCAAAATGTTGGTGACAAACGAACTGTGGTTTCATCAAAATTACTGTCAGCTGGCCAACCTGAAAGTGGCCTTGGTGAACCGTAAGCCCAATGCTCGTAAATAAGATTTCCAATGAAGTAGAATATTAATCCGACAGAAGTCACAATGCCTCCGATAGGGCCTGGGCGCTCATGTGTGAAATAATCGGGTTTATTAGAATAAGTTAGCCAGAATAAATAACCAGCACCAATTAATACTATTAATAATCCTATGCCAATAAACCACGAAGCAGATTTTGGAAAATTAAACAATTCATCCGCGCCATTATAGGTGGTCATCTGACCTTCGCGCCATTTTCCATTCCACCGAGTGAAATAAGTATATCTGTGAGTTCCAGAACCAAAATGATTGACATATGGAACTGCCATAGTGAAGAGCAATAAGAGAAAGGCTCCTGCAACTACTCCTAATCCGAGCCATTTTTGTGCCGGTCTAGTCATTTCGTAACCCATTGATGATCCTCCAACACTACTAAAGGTTAGGTAATTATTTTTAATTCTTTTGATAAATTTAGAATCTACAACACATCCGTCTTTTTAAGTTTTGTTTCGATAAAGCTAATAGCTCCAAAGAATGCGTTGTGCCATTAAATTCTTATGTTAAAAGTTCCTATTTTCCTTGTGGTAACCTATGACAAATGACTTTTCAATTAGAATTAAATTTTGGATTGAAAAAAAGGGTCATTCTATTTTGGGCCCAGGTCGCTTAGCAATACTTGAAGCAATTGATGAAACCCATTCATTAACTGCTGCAACAAAAAAATGTGCTATTTCTTTCAGGAAAGGCTGGAAGCTTATTAATGAAATCAACAAACAATTAGAGCAACCTGTGGTTCTCAGTGAACGTGGCGGGAAAGGGGGGGGAGGAAAGACTGTTTTAACAGAATTTGGGAAAAAATTAGTTTTACAATATCGTCGAATTGAACAGAAATTAAATGATTTTATAAAAGACCCATCGCTTTGGGACCTTTGAAATACTCCTCCTCCTAATGAAAACTTAGAGTTGTTTCTCTTTTTCTTTCTCTAATTTTTCGCGTTCCCGTCGCAATCTCTCAAGGAAAGAAAAGTCACTGCTAACTTCAGGTTCTTTTTCAGTTACCTTCTCACCTTCATCTGTCGGTGGTGTTATTGGAGGAGATAGAGCACTAAAAGGTTGAGTTGCCGTTTTTTCTGGTTCAGTAGGTGGTTCTACTGTAAGTTCTTCTGCAAGTGGCGCAATTGGCTCTTTTCGTTCTTCGGTGGGTTTTTCTTGATTGTTGATGACTATGGGCGGCGAGAGGGGTGCTGGTTGATCCATAAATGATGGTTTGATCTCTTCTTCGGGTTCAACAGTGGGGATTTGAATTTCAGGTGCTTGGGTTTCTTCCACATCGAAAACCACAGGCGCTTTGGGTGCAAGAGGGGCTTCTATATGGTTCTTATTTGTTGTTGGGACTCGCCCTAGCCCTAAGGGTTGGGCAGAGAGTGGTTGGGAAGTTGAGATAGTGAATACTTCTGGTTTTTGAGGATGAGAAGTATCTATCATTGTTGGCGTTGTTGGAAGATCTAACCCTTTCTTCTGCATCAGCATTAACCTGCTAATGGCTTCAAATGTTTCAGTAATTCCGACGCCTTTCAAACTTGAAGTTGGAATGTAAAAAGGAATGTTATATTTTTGAGCTGCTTGAAGTCCTTCTTCATCAAAAACTTCTTTTAGGTCTTCTACATCATTTTTTGTGCTGACTAACACTTTTGGAATGCTTGGGTCATCTAATTTTAACAGCCACCTGTCAAGTGAATCTAGAGTGTCCCTTCTCGTTGTATCATAACAAAGGATTGCTCCATGAGCCCCTTTGGTAAAAATATTACTAATCTCAGCAAATTGATCTTGTCCACCAATGTCGCAAATTTGTAAAGTGACATCCTCACCATCTACTACTAGTTTTTTACTAAAGAAGTCTGCACCAATGGATAACTTATAGCTGCCAAAGAATTCTCCTGTAGTTAGGTAGTTACAGATTGATGTTTTTCCAATGCCGCCGTCACCTAAGACTACTACTTTAAAGAAGGTTGCCAATTATTTTCACCAATATCGTTCTTTGATTTTTCCTTTTTTTCCATTTTTTCTTTTAGGGTCTTGGTTATTTCCTTATAACAGAACCTATTTAAGTTTTCGATAGGTATTTCTCTTCGAATTTTTCTTTTGTTTTGGTAAATTTATAAGTTTCTTTTGAGGAAAATTTCGTCGGATTTTTTCTTTCTTCAATTGAGTTATCTTTAGGCTTTTTATAGAAGGCCAAAATAAGAGAAAGGGATAATTTTTTATTGCTTTGTTTTTATTTCTCCTTACAATTAACAATTATAAGGAAAAATTATTAATTAGCTGAAAGATTTTTAAGGGATATTAATAACAAAGAAACAGCAAGGCTAAAAAATAAAAGAATGGAAAGTGCATTTTATGAATCTGAAACGAATCTTGAAAAACAGAAAAGCAATGACCCCTTTAATGATTGGGATTATTGTAGCCGCATCAGTCATCGCAGTTATTTTCATTATCTTCGCGGGGGTAGTGCCACAATTCAAAAAAGAAGTTCATATGATGGTTCAACCCCTGAGTATAAGGGGCAATTCAACCGATCGCGAATCTTTGATTTTCAGGGCCACTTGTGATTATGCCCCCGGAAAGATCATTAAAGTTGAAATCTATAAAGAGGTTTTAGGAGAACAAACCCTCTACGGTGAACGTGACGTTCTCTTTTCTTTCCAGAAAAATGAGGTGCAATATTTACAAGTGCGGTTCTTCTATGCTCGAGGCGGCGCACCCGTTCAAAACTCTACCCACCTTTTGTTTTCATTAAATGAGGATTACACACTCAAAATTACCTATACTGATATTAGCGGTATTAATGAATATACCATGATGTATGATTTTACATACAAATTGACTTAAAGGCTTAAGGGCTCCCCCCTTTCCATTCTTCTTTTTATTTCTTTTCTCTTCTTTTCATAGGGTTTGTGCTAAATGCAAAGATTTTAAAAGCAAAAGCGTATGTATGTAAATATATGTAATCATTGGATAGATGTATGATGGTAGAAAAAATAATCGATCTATCGGTCATCAATGTCGGAGAGATTGATGGTCGGGCATATATGAATAAACAAGATATGAATCGTTTAGGTGTGGATGATTTTGATATCATTCAACTAATAAATGAGTTTGAAGATAGTTGTGCAGTGCAAGTATTGGAAAACGATGAAGTAGAAAGTGATACAATTGCGGTAGACAACGGTATTTTAGATTCTGCAAATATCAGTGATGGTGACAGGGTAAATGTGCGGAAAGCCCACATAAAAAAGGAAGCAATAACTCGAGTGAAATTTGGCATAGAACCCTTAGAAGGACAGGCAGTAGAAGAATGCATTAGTTATATTATGGAAAATTTCGATGAAATGACTTCGGTGATTCGTAATCGCCCTATCTATCGGAATTTACAGGTAGATTGGCCAGATGCAGGTTGCGGGCATGTAAAAATCAGCTTTTTAGAATCCGACCCTGAAATTGAGGGTGATGAGGTAGGAGTAATTGATCCCTCTGGAAAAGAGATTGAAGTACAATTGGTTCCTGCAAGTGAGATGTCATTTAACGCCGTTCTTGTTTTGGACGTTTCAGGTTCTATGAGTAAAGAAGATATGGTTGTCCGAGGAACGGGGACTGCCATCGAAGGACTTCGTCGAGGATTAAAAGGCGGCCGCGATCTGGATATGCTTTTAAATGAATTTGATGAGAAGAAAGTCTCACGAATAAAAGGTGCAGCATTGGCGACTTTATTGTTCTTATCACAAAAAGTTGCCCGTGGTTGGGGTGAGCAGTTGTCAATCATCAGCTTTGCCGGAGACGTTGATGTCTTCGAAGTAGACTATGGTACAAATGGTCCCACACCGGTAATTTCCTGCACTGGTAAAGCTAAGTCTGCAGGCTTAGAAGTTATTGCAGAGTATGTTTCAAAACGATGCTCAAAGGGTGGCGGCTTAACATTCATGAGTGGCGCTTTACAACAAGCATATGAAATGACTACAAAGTTTGAACCAAATTCCATCACAGGAAAAATGAACCCCACAATGATCGTTCTCTTGACAGATGGGCAACCAAACAAAGGAAATGGCTTGGGCATTAACCCGGTGCCTATTGTTCGCAAGTGTGCTCGTGATTATCCCAATACAGTTCTTTATACCATCGGTCTGGGAGAAGCAGATAATAGACTATTGAAGCGTCTTTCAGAAATCGGCCGTGGTGAATTTTACGAAGCTAATGATTTAGGCGAACTAACGAAATTCTATGATTTGCTTGCTCGACGATTTATGATCGCTCTTAAAACTGACGCCGAGGAGCTTGTAGAGGAAGTTCCTGAGGACTTGTTCGAAGAGACTGAAGAAGTAGAAGAAGCCGATGAGGTAGAATTAGCTCTCGAGGAAGAATATGGTGGCCCTGGAGAAGATATTGCAGACGAAATTGCTGAGATGGACGAAGAAGAAGCAATAGATGATGATGAGGAAGACTATTAGGTCTCTTCTTTTTTTTTATTTTTATAAATAATTAACAATTCTACTTTTGTAGAAAAGAAAAAAATGCTAAGATGAAAGGATCTTTCATCTTGTTGTTCTTAAGTCAGACCTGCAATTTGTATGCCATGGATAATTAATAAAACAATTTGAACAATTCCCCACCCAAGGGATGTGAAGCTTACAATTAACGCTATAGGGAACCAATTCAGGATTTTACCAATCATAGCCATTTGTTTTGTCAGCAAACGTAAAGCAAGAAAGGCTGCAAGGTCTATTCCAAAGAAAAGTCCGACGTAAATCCATTTACTATTACCAATGTCTCCTTCAAAAAAGAGCGCTATTAATCCCGCTCCCAGAAAGCCCGCCAAAAGGGCAATTGCAGCAACAATAGGGGTATCCTCGAGCATCCGAAGCGTCATTAATGAACCAACAATAACCATTACTAGAATGGTAAAGGGATTAAACACATAAATCCAGTTGGCATTTACCTTTGGAAGGTTAATCGCTAAATAGCCTGCCAAGATGAGCGTAAGTACTCCAAAGGCTATGCCAATTTTTTCCATAATCTCGATCATAGAAAAGAGCTGCGCTCGTTCGCTTTCATTTTCTTTCTCTTTTCGAACCAATTTCCGGAAGATTCCCGTGGTCACTAGAATCGCATCAATCAATAGGACTATTGGGGCTAAAATGAACATTGCTAATTGAAACTGCTCTCCAGACATTTAGAGTTTGCTCCGAATTTTTTTTCTACAAAGATACTAGCCTTTTAGTTTTATTAACCTATTTAATTTATGCAAGGGGCCAAATACTCACATACAATCCAATTAACATCAGAGACACTAAACTAAAAGGTGTAGAAATCTTCAGTACATAATTCAAAGTTTGATCAAAACGCATCCTCGGGCGAATTGCTCTTAAAAGTGTTATCAATACATCTACAAGCATCGTTTTAACAACAAAATTGCCACTATAAGCGATTAAGGCAAAATAATCATTAGTAGGTTCAGGGATTGGTAAGTGAGGACCACCAAGGCAGAGAGTAACAATCAATCCTGCCAGGAGTGTTTCTTGTAGCCGCATCGCAGTATTCCACAAAAATAACTGCCAGTTAAAAGGAAGGGGGGGATTTATTAACAGGTCTTTTTGTGTTCCTAAGCGGTCAAAGTAGGGCTGATCAAACTTTGAGGATAGTGAGAATATTGCGATAAAAGTTGACATAGGCAACAAAATTAGAAATCCAAAGAGTTTGTTTGTATCAACGATCAAACGAATGTCATGTGCCAATAAACTTAATGACAGTGATTTTCTTGCGATAAGAAAACCGCTTAAGGCAAGAAAAAGGGGGATATCCCAGATAGCAAATTGTATGTAACTTTTAAAGGCATTTTTTCGCAATTTTTGAGGAGAGAGTAATTGGAGGAGCAAAGTAACAAAGCCAAAGAGTAAAATTACCCCAAATACTAAGAGAACATCTCCTTCAAAAGAGAAAATGCCAATAACACCTTCTGAAATTTTCAGATATTTTCCATAACCTCCAGATTTTGCCGGTAATTCACCGAGAATATTAATTGGTAAGAAAAATGCGCCGAAAATTGGAAGAGCCAATAAGACAATGAGTAAAGTAATTTGAACAATTATTCTAAACGAAAACGAGTGCTTTTCTTGTTCCTTGGCAACTAGAAATTTGAAATTGCTTACTAGAGGAATGAACATTGCTTGCTCTTTTGCTTGGAAAGAAAAACGGGCCATTAGCCGTCCATTAACGTGTTCGAAAATTGCTGCAAGAACAATAAAGAATACCATGCCTGGAAAGACAAAAAGGTTAAACCAGATGTTAAACATGCTCAATCACTCCATCCTTCTGAAATTGTTGCTACAAGTAGATTGATATTTTCTAACACTTCACCTGAGAGTCTGAGTAAAATACCTTGTTGGTTTATTTTGAGAGGTGAGGTGAATTGATAAACATTTGGGGCTGATAATATTTCTTTGTTTTTATTAACTATAAAAGAGAAAAGCTCCCCTGAGGGTGTTTCCAAGCGATTTGAAATTGTCCCAATAGAAAGTTCTTCAGGTACCTCTATTAATTTAATTGCACCTGCAGGGAGATTTCTCAACAATTCTCTTAGAATTTTGAATGATTCTTGAATTTCATCAATACGAACCAATACTTCACCATATAAGTCACAGAAATCAGAAACTGGCAATGAAAAATCGATTTCAGGATACGCCAAATAAGGGTCGGAAACACGAATGTCGTCTGTGATACCTGTGCTTCGAGCCAAGGGGCCCACAAGCCCGTATTTCTTTGCATCTGCTCGAGTTAAAAAGCCGACATCTTTAAGACGATTCTTTATAACCCAGTTTCTATTAAACAGCCGGGAAATAAAAAGGCTTTTCTTTTGTAATCGTATGAGTTGTTCTTTTGCAAAAGAAATCATTTGCTGGCTGAGATTAAAACCTACCCCACCAATGACATTGAAAGGTTTATTCGAGGGTGGAAATAGCTGCCATTTTAATCGGGCTGTTTTTTCTTTAAAGTCAAGTAATCGTAATTGTAACAAGGGGAAGGAAAGTTTTAGGGCGATCTCACTTAAAAAAAGAAGGTGCTGTTCTATTCGTTCGAACTCGAGTCTCATTGTCCGTAGGTATATAGCTCGTTTTGGCACATGTGCTGTTATCTTGGCAAGTTTTTCTAAAAGTAGAATGTGGTTCATTGAGATGTGCTTTCTGTAAGGACCTCTTAATTGGTTGTCAAGAAATTGCAAGTTTTCTGTCCAAGAGCGGTTTGTTAGCTGTGGCTCGAGAAGCTTTAGAACATCCAACTCCCCATCAAAATTTGCTGCCATTACTTTACTATTAGCAATTCGAAGATTCAACTGCGCTTTTGTGTCAAAATACTGATTTTGTAAGGTTATCTTTTTTTTGAAAAAATTTTTTGCAATTGGTTGTGAATCTTGAGTGAAATTCTGAGTCATTTGTTGTACCTTCTTCTATTCAAATATTAACAATTACCTTTAAGTTCTTTTTCAATAACAACAACATAATAATTAATAAGAGAGACATTAATTATTTTCTATTCAAAGAATAATGGGTTTTGAAAAACTTGCTAGTAAATTGTTTTGAGGACGAAAAATGACTGATGAGACAGGTGATATTCTTATTGTTGGTGCAGGGGCAATTGGAGGTGCGACCGGAGCAATTCTCTACAAAAAGGGCATTGATGTTGTTTTTGTAAATAGAAAAGGTCCCCATTATGAAAAATTAAAATCTGCGGGAATAATGATCGAGGGTTCCGAGGAAGCTATAAAAGTGCCAATTGTCTCGAGTATAAAAAAACTAAAACAGAAATTCCGCCATATTTTGGTAACTACAAAAAATCTCAGCACAGCAGAAGTTAGTAAAAGTCTTTCAAGAGTTATGACAAAGGAAAGTCTCGTATATAGTTTACAAAATGGCTTTGGAAATACCGAGATTATGGCAAAATACCTCCCACAAGAGCAGGTTGTTGCCGGAGTTGTTGGATGGGGGGCGACAAAAGTGCAACCTGGAGTGGTACGAATAACTTCTCAAACAGGAAACTTTGTCTTGGGGTTTGAGGGAAGAAAAAGCACCACAGATTCACGTTTACAAGACATCCAACAAAAACTCCAATTGTGGAAGCCAACCATCATAACTGATAATATCGTCGGCTATCGTTGGAGCAAATTAATTGTTAATTCAATCATCGCTTCTTATGGGGGGCTGCTAAACCTTAGTGTAGGAGAAATGCTTAGTACTAAACGGCTTCATCCTCTTTTAGCTGCATTAAAAGAAGAAGGGATTTTGGTTGCAGATGCTCTTAATATTAAATTAGAGAAAGTAGATCATATGGATGTAAAAGCCTTTTTCTATAAACCTCATCCTGCGGATAAATTCTTAGAGAAAGTCAAATATACTGTCATGAGTTCTTTTATCCTTAAAATGGGTGCAAAACGACATGGAAAGATCCATTCCTCCCTTGTTTGGGACCTTGAACAAGGACGGAAAACTGAGGTTGACTTCCTAAATGGTTATATTGAGAAAAAGGCAAAAGAATGCAAATTGGAAGTGCCAATTAATAGCTTTTTAGTTAAAGCTATACATGAGATTGAGCTGGGAAAAAGAAAAATGGGATTGATAAATTTAGAAGAACTAGAGGCAATTGCTAAGATTTCACAAGAAAAAATAAAAGAGCAAGAAAAGAATGTACATTAAAAGTCCTTATGGTTCAGAGGAGGTCCATTGTATATTTGTCCACCGATAATGATGACGGCAATGACTTGTATCAGCTAGCCTATTCATTTTTTAAAGAAATGGGCTTTGAAATCAAAGAACAAATTACCTTAATTGGAACAAGTGGGAAACGATACCAATTCGATATGGCTATTAAAACTAATTTTGATGACTTGGAAATAAATGAAGTGCTGGTAAAGATCATCAATTGGAAACGGGCTGTGGGTGTTGACAGATTAATCCGGCTAGAACGTATTCTTAACGACCTTCAAAATCGGAAAGGGTTGGTGATTTCTAACAGTTTTAGTGAGCCAGCAATCAAGTTTGCGAAGAAGCATGGCTTGATAACTTATCAAAGAGAGCATTTGCACCCTCTATCTGATTAAAAGTAATTCTCAAGTGTAGCCTGTCCGGAGGAGAGCGGCAGTGCATTAAGCCCCTCTTTTTGTAAGTCCTTTGCCAATTTCTTTGCATTGCCAAAAATGGTGAAAATCTTTTCAGGGGAACACGCTTTTGCAAGTTCTAGCAGTTTGTTGTAATCAGAGTGGTCACTAATCATAAAGGCGGCATCAGCACCCGAACGATGCTTGAAAGACTCGAGGTCTTTAGCCCAGCCGGAAAACCCTACCACACGGCAATTGGTTTTCTTCTTTAGTTTTTGAATAAAGTTCGAATTATATGGTGATGGTGCTTGAAACAATAACCAAGGACTTGTTTTTGGCAAATCGTCGATGACTGTGGGTAATTTCTTTGTTGGATGTAAAGATAACCCCAACTCTTTGTGAATTTGTTCCATTTCCCAAACAATTTTACTTGAAAAGCGTAGGTCTATTAACTGACCAAAACAATAATTGAGTAATTGCGCCTTACCAATTGCATAGCCAAGAAGGATTACGGGATGATTGTGGTCAAGTTGTGTTTGTATGTAATTTGTTGCCTGTTCAACTTGCTCCATAAATGGAGGAAACGAATATTCCTTGTGCCCCCACGTAGCCTCTAAGAGTAAAACGTCGCATTTCTTCGGGCGAAAACCTTGGAGATACGCTCTATCCTCGATATTAATATCACCTGTATACAAAACTTTCAAACCATTCTCTTTTAGATTAATTTCTGCAGCTGTTGAATCGAAGGTATGACCACTTGGAATGGTTTTTAGACTGAATTGCTCTGTTTCAAAGGCTTCTAATGGAGTAATTTCATACCTAATGCGCTTGTTAAATAATTTTGCAGTGGCTTTGGAACAGACAACTTTAGGAACAAAAGGCGGCTTTTTGCCTTTGGTTGGAAGATGGTCATAATGTGCATGAGAAATAAAAAACTGGTCTTCTTTTGAGTTGAAAAGTTTGGGGTCTAAATGAAGGTTTGCTCCAGGAAATTGGAGCGTGATCCGGTTCTTTGAAAAGATTTGCACTAACAATTCACCCTTTATTTCTCATCCTTAACGGGGTTTGTTCTAGTTCTCTAGTGAAATTTAATTGTTTATCCGTTAAAATGTTACCGCTATCTTTTGAGCGAAAGCTTTTTTGCAATGAGAATATTTTAATAGGACTGGAATAAATTGAAAATAAAGGCAATTAATAGAAAAGTGAATTACTAATGCTCCCCTCCTGGTTTGCGACAATTTCCGACTCAGAAGTTTTTAATGCTATTTTCTTTGTTTTACCGATGATGTTCGCAAATGTCACTCCTCTTCTATTTGGAGGGGGTGTGCCAATGGATTTCCGGAAAAATTGGTTTGATGGCCGGCGAATTTTAGGGAATAATAAAACAATTAGAGGTTTTGTTGTGGGGTTTCTCACTGGTTTTTTAATCGGTTTTTTTACTCGTTGGTGGTTTTCGACTCAATTTGGCATACAAATCCCAATAACGAATGGTTTGCTACAAGGAATGGGCGCAGTTACAGGTGATATCGTTGGTTCTTTTATAAAACGACGTTTGAATATCCGCTCAGGGGGCTCATTATTAGTTATGGATCAAATTGGCTTTATGGTTTTTGGCCTGGCTTTTGCTCGCATAGATTATGCCTTCCCTTGGGCCTATTGGTTAATTATGATTCCACTTGCAGGTGTCGTTCATTTTGCTGCTAATGCTGTAGGCTACACACTGGGTTGGAAAGACGTGTGGTGGTGAATTATCATTTGCCCTGTTCTTTTTTTTTGCAATTAAACAAGTCCTTATAAAGCCAAGGGATAATATGTTTGTTGATTTACTTACAACAGAGTGATTTAGTTGACTTATGTTCCCCCTGAGAAGAAGCAGAAAGGCGGTACAAGTAGCTTTGGTGATATCGTCTACATCTTTTTATTTTACTTAATTGAAGGGTTGTTCATTATAATCGGTGTTCCGGCTCTCGTGGTAGCAATAGGACTCATTCCCATAGCAATGTATGTTATCATTCGCGGGGAAACAAATATTGTCTGGCCATTATATGTCTTGGCTGCTGCAATTATCTTCTTCCAAATACTGGCATTACAATATTTTGTGAAGAAATATGTTTTGGAACCACATAAAATGCGTTTGGGACAATGGCTTCGATGGAAGTTCTCACCCAAAGAAATCAAGAAGCGACGGCTCGAGAGGCAGGAACGAACACGAAAAATGGAAGCTTGGTATGGCGGCATGGATAAGGTCAAAGAGGAAAAAGAACAGATTAAAAAAGAGCAATCTTATGATCTGCGGAGCGAATGGTACTATAAAGAAACTGATGATGAAATAATGAGCGAAGCCGCCCCCAAGTTTGAAGGGGACAACGATGAAGGAATAATCATAATTGATGATTCCGAATCCTAACTCTCTTTTCTTTTCTGGTTTCCTCTCCAAGCTCTTGTTGCAAATCACCATCATGAGAAAAAGGGGAATTTTTAAAAACCTCGTTGCTACAAGTTGAGTGGCGAAAAAAAGTGCATTTGTTGTTGTGAACTTCATGACTGATGGAGAAAAAGATTTCAACACGATGGTTGTTACCCCTTGGGAAGTAAAGGGAGAAATTGATTATAAAAAATTGGTCAAGAAATTTGGCACGACATTTTTGTCTACAAAGGAAATTACCCAGATAAAAGAATATAGTGGTGGAGAATTACATCTCTTGTTGCGTCGGGGGCTCTTCTTCAGCCATCGAGATTTTGACTGGATTTTACAAATGTTGAAAAAAGGCGAGAAATTTGTTCTTTACACCGGTCGTGGTCCCTCTGGTCACACCCATCTTGGGCATCTTGTTCCATGGATCTTCACCAAATGGTTGCAAGACATATTTAATGTTGATTTGTATTTCCAGTTAACAGACGATGAAAAATTTCTTTTCAATCAAAAGTTTACTTTTCAAGAGTCACAAAATTTTGCTTATGAAAATGCTAAGGACATTCTAGCTGTTGGTTTTAACCCTGAAAAAACTCATTTCATCTTTGATTCCCAGTTAACGAAAACGATGTATCAAATTGCTGTAGAAGTAGCCAAACGGGTAACATTTTCCACAGCGAAAGCCGTCTTCGGTTTTGTAAATGAGTCAAACATTGGTATGATTTTTTACCCGTCTATTCAAGCAATGCCTTGTTTTCTCCCATCAGTGTTGCAAGGGAAAAATGTTCCAGTCCTAATTCCCGCAGCAATTGATCAGGACCCTTACTGGCGAATCACTCGAGATGTTGCACCTAAACTTGGCTATTATAAACCGGCGGCGATACATTGTAAGTTTTTCCCAGGGTTAGCGGAAGGAGGGAAAATGTCTGCTTCAGAACCTGATAGCTGTATTTTCACTACAGATGATCCTAACAAAGCCAAGAAAAAAATCATGCGGGCGTTCACTGGCGGAAGGGCAACAATAGAAGAACAGAAAAAGTTAGGCGGTCAACCTGAGATTTGTAATATTTATTGGTATGAATATTATCTCTTTGAGCCAGACGATAAGAAAATCGAGAAAATGCGTTCGGATTGTTTGGCTGGAAAATTGTTGTGTGGCACTTGTAAGAAACGATTGGGTGAGAAAGTTAAGCAATTCTTAGCCGATCACCAGAGCCGGCGTGAAAAGATTACCAAGGAAATGATCGATGAAAAGATCATTAAAACATAAGTTTTCAATTATCGCAGCATAAGGGGCTGGCATCTTCCCTTTTTCACTTCGGCAATTAATTCATCCATTGTTTGTATTTTCTTTCTAAATTGTGTAACACAGCTGGCAATCTCACCATGGATATGTGCATCACTCCCCCCAACCATTGGGAGTTCTAAGAGTGTTGCTGCTTCCTTTGCCTTCTGGTTATCGCTCGCCGGCCTGGCGCCATTAATTTCGATGGCGTCAAAAGGAAGGTCATAGACAAGATCGCCTACTCCCAGTTCTGAAAAGGGGTGGGCGGCAACAGCAAGCCCTTTTTCGTCATGAATAATCCGTAAAACTTCTTCTGGCTCCAATTCTCGTGAGGGGACCGAGGCAATGCCATAAGCCAAGATATGCCCTTCTGTAGAGGATATTTCTACTGCGGGGGCAAAAACAACAATTTCATGTTCTTTTTCGATGGTATTTTTGTCTAAATGGAAACTGCCGATAATGTCATGATCAGTAATAACAATGCCATTAATAGTGAAAGCTGCTTCGAGGAGAATTTCTTCAAAGCGTAAAAAACTATCACTCGAAAAGTGACTATGAATATGCATATCAACAAGAAAACCCTTTTCTGTTTTTCGTGGGGAGCGTATTATCATCCTTTCCAAATCACTCATAAAAATCGCTAAAACCACTTTGTGTTACAGAAACACAATGCGATTCCCACCTTGGCGTTTGGCTTTTTTTAGTGCTTTATGTGCCAATCTTTGTGCTTGCCCTTTAAATAAGCGTTTTGACCACTGATAAGGGCCAGTAGGTTTGACAGGGGTATAGGGCCCTCTAGCAACGCCGATACTTAAGGTTGCTTCACAGCCATTTTCAAGACCAATTTTTTGGATTTCGTTCATAATGTATTCAAGATCTTTTTGGATCTCTTCGTGTGACAGTGCACCTGTTAAACGAATCATACACTCTTCTGTTCCTCGAATTTCATCTAATCCATAAATGATTTCGCCCGTGTGTTTCCGGGCAAAGTCTGTCACCAGCTGTGTTAAGGTACCTGTGATATCATTTGGCTTGTAAGGAACCCATCCTTGAGCTTCTGATATTTCCTTGAAATTATCGATGTCTATGAAGATTATGAGTTCTTCTACTGTTTCAAGAGTCAAGGTTTTTTCCTCTCTGTGAATAATAGTCATAAAGAAAATAGCAATCAAAATAAAAAGTGTTTCGAGGATTCTTAAGGCAGTTATTAATTCTCTTTTTTTTTCAATTTCCTGAATTTGTTTTATTTTAGTCATATCGAAGATAATATAAACAAAAAGGTTGGAGAAGAAGCCCCGAGGTGGGAACATATGGCCACACCAGTAGAAGAGAATTATTTGAAAGCTTATGTTATGTGTACGGTTCAATTAGGAAAAACAAATGAAGTGTTAGCTGCCCTGAAAAAAATTCCGAATATCACATCTGTTGCAGTTATTACCGGTGAATATGACATTATAGTGCGTGTTGAAACTAAAACAATGGATGAGATGTATGACCGGACCCAAGAAATCCATTTAGTTAAAGGCATAGTTGAAACTACCACTTCCGTAATTCAAAAAGAATTTTAATCTAATAGGAGAATTGCGAAGAATGACCGACCGAACTACAAGGCCCTTTAGAAAGCTGCCCAGGAAATATCTATTCATCATTTTGGCAGCTCTTTCAGGTATTATTAGTGCAATTTGGGTTGCCATAGACACTTTTGTCACTAAAGGGATCGTAGTGGATAGTGTCACTTTAGAGTCAAATGAATATGCCTTCGCAATTCAATCAATGATCATCGGTTTTTTGGTAAGTGTTTTGTTTGTCCTGCTGCTGTGGATCCCAATAAGTAAAAAACCATTTGAAGAACTGAAAATGCGAAAAAGGCAAAAAAGGCAAGAAAACGATGATGACGATAATGTGCAAGAGGACGATAAACAAGTACATGCCCAAGGTGAACAGAAAAGACATTTCTCTTTTTTAGGGCAATTTATCGACCCGCAATTTCAAGGTATCTACCTTCCCACAAAACGAATGTTTCTTTGGCTCACTCTTTCTGGTTTATTTTCAGGCATTCAAACATTAGTATACTTTATTTTGATAAAAAGAATGGACATTTCAGTCTTCCTGCCGGCAGCTCAATTTGTGGTTGTTTATTTAATCATTGGTGATTTAATCGTTGATAAATCAAAACCAGCAACTGTTGAAGTACAATCGATTGTTATGATCGTTCTTGGAGTCATTTTAGCAGCAATCGAGTTAGACACCACTAGTTCTTCCCTGAACTGGTTTAACTTGCTAATGGTTTTTATTGTTTTTAATGGGAGTTCTGCAGTATATGTTATTTTTCAAAAGAAATTGACACAAACAAAAGACCATCACGGAAGAAATATGGATTCAACTAATATTCGTCTCTGGACCTTGGTCTTTATGGCTCTTTTTACCATTCTCTTTACTATTCCTTTCATGAGAAAGACAGATTGGTTTGTCTTTAAAACCACTTTTGTTCGAGCCATCTTTCCCGTGGCGCTATCAATGTTATTAGTTTATGTTTCCCGAATCTTCTATATCCGTGCTTTGGCAATGGGAAAAATGTCAATCGTTAATTCTCTTGCCTCCATCTCTGTGATAGCGGGGATCCCAATAACAGTTATTCTGAGTTTTATCTGGCCGCAGTATTTCCAAATAACTTCAAATTGGCTGGTTTGGCTTCTCCGAGGAATAGGGGCAATACTTGTCTTCACCGGCATCGTCGGTCTTTCTCTTAGTGAGGTAAAAATTGTCATCTTGGGAAAAGTCAAACCTGGTGAGAAATGTGATTTTGAACAGATCAAAGAAATCCCGGGTGTGGAAAAAGTCTCAATTCTTACGGGCGAATACGATTTAATGATTATTCTTCGAACCAGAACAATTGGTCGTGGCTATCAATCAATTGTTGCTCGACTCGAGTTGATTCCGTGTATTGATGTTCTGGTTTCAAGTACAATTCTCAAGGAATGGTCCTCTTAGCACAAGAGGTTTAGCCAGTATATCGTAAGGCTTCACTTGGCGGTATTTTAGATGCTCTCCGGGCTGGAAGAATTGCTGCAATAATGGAAAGTAATACTGTTACGAAGGTGAAAATAGCGAGCATTTTCCAAGGAATGATGAACCGAAAATCAAAGTCAGCCAAATATTGCGTGTACATGCCGTATCCGAGAATAAAGCCGTTAATAAATCCAATAACCAATCCAACAAAGGCAACTGCGAAAATTTCGATGACAACTGCTGTAATAACTTCTGCTCTTTGAAAACCAATTGCACGCATCATGCCAATTTCTCGTGTTCGTTCTGTAATACCGCGCAATGAAACAATGATTAGTCCTAAGACACCCACGACAAGGCCTAAAGAAACAAAAGATTGCATAAAACTCACTGACTGGGTGATGAATTCCATAAAGCGTTTTAATCTCTCTCTCAAACAAAGTGTATCATAGCCGAATAGTTGTGCTTCAACTTTACGACTAACTTCCAATTTCTCATCCAGAGTCAATTTCGGACTTGTTCTTATAAGAAAAGCAGAGGTATTTGATATGCCGGTAAAAATGGGTGCGTTTTCGCTTGCAAATAAAAAGCTCGAGAACAGCAACGAGTAAGTGGTTGTTTGAATGAATGCAGCGATGGTGTAATTTCCAGGAACTACAGTCATAGTATTTGGATCAATTTCATTGATAGTAATTGTGTCGCCAACTTCAGCCTTGAGTGTATAAGTAATGCCGCCCTCGTCAAACTCGAATTCTTTTAATAATCCAGGTAGAACAATAAAACGATTTGATTCATTTTTTACTGCTTCCCAAACATCGCCTTCGATTCCATCCCAAACTTCATAGAAGGCATAATCAGTCATCCCGAGCCAAGCATCATTAACACCCCACATGTCGCAAGGAATGGGGAGAATCTCCACTATTGAATGTGTTTCATTTTGCCCCAAGAAAGGAAGATTAATTAAGGCCCCAGAAAGGGAGAAGCGGAATTTCATGCTAATAACTTCTTCAATGTTTGGGTCTGTTTCTTTTATCATCTGAATTGGGTCATTCGTAAAATTCGAAGAACCAAAAGGTGTATAGGCAATGATATCCACTCCTCCCTCTTCATTTGTCGCAAAATCATCAAATCCAAGAGTAAAGCTGCCAGTGAAGACAGCAAGAAAAACATTCGTAGTTAAGATGACACCAAAAATCGCAAATGTTAGAGCAGAGCGTGTTTTTTTCTTGCCAACATAACGCATAGAGATGACTCCAATTGATCGGAGCGATTTGACCTTCTGGAAAAAGTCATTGAATCGGTTTGAAATCCACTCGAGGTTTAACGCGATGAAAATAATGGTGCCAAATACCATAGCTAACATTCCAATCAAAAAGACATAGAGAGCCATTTCTTCGCTAATCTCAATTCTAGATAGGTAGGGATTCAATAAGAGTACGGAGAGTAGCCCTGTTGCTATCCATGACAAAGCAAAGAGATTGAACGCAATTCGCGCACCAATTAGTCTTGAAAAGACAAATCCTAAACCAAAGAGAAAAGCGAGAATCCCACCTAAAAAGATCGTCCAGCGCCAATCAGCAGTGATTACGAAAGAAAGAGCGAACATAGCAATCGCTCCTACCGCTAATAGCGCGCCCAGGAAAATTGACCAGTTGCCACTCTTTCGTCGGAGTTGGATGGTTTCTACTTCATTTATCGTTTCAACAATATTGATTCGAGATGCTTTCCATGCCGGATAAAGTGCTGCTAATAATGAGATTACAATTCCAATAGTAAATGCTATAATCAATCCTATTGGTCGTACTATTAACGGAATGGAAGTTAGAATTTCGCCGATGTCTAAAAAATTCTCAAGGAGAAAAATAATCCCAATTCCACTCAACATCCCACCTCCAAGCCCCAATAGCGATCCAAGCCCACCTAAAATCATACTTTCAGTTAGAAGCGATATTAAAAGCTGCCGCCGTGTTAATCCAATTGCTCGAAGGATTCCAATATTCCGTTCTCGTTCATCGATATTCATCAATGTTATATTGAGGATGAGCATCACACCTGAGATAATTATTAGCGAACCAAAAACATAAAGAACAATCCGAAAGTTTCTAATGGAGTCTTCAACATCTTTGAATGCTTCCAATTTCTGAGGGTCAACTCTGTATTTCTTCCCTGCATCACCAAGATGAAATTCCAAACGTTTTTCAATAAGTTCTTTTACAAAAGCAGCATTTTCATTACTTTTTGTTGTACTCACAACGATGGTGTTGATCGCATCAGTTATTGTGGTATTAAATAATTTGCGCAAATAGCCTAATTTCATGAAAATGGTGAACCCGGTGTTCAAAACACCTTTTCCTTCAGTTTTTGCAATACCTTTTACATTTAAAGATTCAAAGCGAAAGTTTCCTTGTGCATCTAGGAAGGCCATTTCGATTGGGTTAACTGCTGGTAAAACCAGCTGCTTGTTTTTCCCTTCCCCAATAACATCAAAATCAATAACTGATTCTGCCAGTCGCCAACCGATAATACACTCCTTCTCGCCCAGTTTTGAGAAGTTAAAGTTATTATTACCATAGCTTTCATCTGGCAATAAATCACCAAATGGCTTATCAAGTACCGGATGAACCCCTATAGCTGTTACAAAAGGCTCGGTTTGTTTTGTGGTTAAAATCGAGGAAATACTCACTTGTGAAGTTATTCGTGGAGCAATACCATCAATATATGGGAAGAGTTCCCAGTCGAGTTTAAGGTTCTGATAAACCGAATAGTTGAAAAATTCGGTTTGATATTCTCCCTTCTGAATGACGATGTCTGCATTTCCATACCTTAAACTTACTGTTTCCTTCATTGCGTTGACAAGTGAATCTGTAGCAATTTGCACACCTGCTAGAAGAGACACACCGATAAGAATTCCTAGCATATTGATTAGGTTTTTCAATTTGCGGCGATTAATCCCTCTAAGAGCATGTTTAATTGCAAAGAACAACAAGACCACTCCATCTGCGAATTCTTTATTATTTTAATTGATAATAATTGTAAAGTCTAATAAATTAATCTATTGAAATTGAAAAGCTACTTAGCGATAAAAAAAGTAACTTTTCTTGCTAAAAAAACTTCTATATTTGTCCCAAGACTAAATTTAATATAAAAGGTATCTGATAGTGTAAAAGAGTAAAAAGGTGTCTAGAATGAGTCAAAAGAATGAGGAAGAAGCAGAAATTGTCAAATTCCCGGGAATTGCAAGTATCTCATTGTCAATCACCCCGATTGCCAATCTTGATGATTTTAACCAACTCGAAGCAGTAGTCCGAGTATATGATGAAAATAATGAACAAATTATGCGACAAAAGGCTCGCTCGCTGTTTACTATCGCTAAGAATCTTAAATTATTCATACAAAACCGAACGAATTTGCCTATCAACGACCGCCGGCTTTCTGTTTGGTTTGCAGAATATCTCGCCAAAGTTGGCATCAAAATTGATGAAGAAACAGCTTATCAATTGATAAAGCAGGCTTCTCAAGCACTTGTAAAAATTTCTCGTGTGACAATAGAAGAAGTCGAAGCATCGGATTTGGTGTCTATTGAAAGTGATGTCGTAGCAAACTTAATCGCTTTAAAATCGGATCATTTGTTGAGTGAGGAGGAACTTTATGGTCTTTTAGAAGAGCATCAATCACCCTTTTGTACAAAAGTCACGCGCTCAATTCAATATACCAATTCAGGAGGAGCTATCCATAAAGACAAACTTGCCTTGGAAATCCTTCCTGCAGAGCAAGTCTTAAAACATGCTTTAGTGGCTTCTTTTATGAATGAGAGTCAGTCGGACTTGACAAATGTTCTCATTACTGACATTATTCCTTTTTGCTATAAATTGGTGGATGCCAAAATAACAGGCACGGAAAACATCCCGTATAAGAAGGAATTATTAGAGAATGGCTTGAAAATCTCTTGGACAATTTCTACAGTCCCAGCTGGGACCGAAATAAAAATACTTTATTCTTTTGAAAAGAGAATCCCCCGTACAATTATGATCCGCAAAGGAGAAGAAATTCGAATTGTTCAGGATTATAATTCGATTTTAGAAGAGGAAGATGCTGAAGGAAAAGTAGTTCAATATTCTGTTTCAGAAGTCATCAATCTTTTGCCAGTCACACTCGACGAACTGATTATTCGTGATTTGATACCGAATGAGTTTAAGGTTGTTGAAAGCTCTTTGCCTGAGGATGTTGAGCTCATCGATTTCGGCCAAGATTACGGTTATAATCTTCAGCAGGTTTTCACTAATGTAGAGACAGGCACAAAAATCCTGCGAAGATACTTTGTTGAACCTGCTCCTCTTCTCTGGAAAGTAAATTTGGAAGTTCCTGTAGAGGATGAGACAATTTTAGCAACTAAAATTCTCGAAGCGACACCCCAGGAGAATCTCTATATTTGTACGATAGAAGTTTCAACACCTGTTCCTTGCTTGCTTTTAAATGAAATTGAACCAGGATTAAGTGCAAGTGAATTCTATCCTTCTGAACGAAAACCAGAAAATACCTCAAAAATGCAATGGTCTCTTTCAGGCGATTTTAGCATTTCCTTTGTTATGTCCGGTACCTTGGCGCGGCAACCAAATCCAATAACAATACAAGTCAATGATAAAAAATACACTGCAGAAATTGCTCCAAAACTCGCGGCAAGAAATAGTCGTTTAATTGCATTGCCATTTTCTCATGTTGCTCTTTATCGAAAAACAATTAGAAAAGATTAAGCAATTTCTGTTTACTTTTCTTTCTTTCTTTTTCGAACTTCATTGAATTTCTGGTTATATGTTTCTGCAGCCTTTCCAATATCCTTGGCATACATGATCGCTCTACTAACATTTAGAAGGATGTTTGTCCCCCCAAAATTGATGATTTTTTCGAGGTCACCTTGTTGTTTTCCAATTCCCGGGACTAGCATTATAGTTTCATCTCCGGCGAGTTTCCTGATAGTACTAATGTCCTCTTTTGTGACATGTCCTGTTGCTCCAACAACCACACCATCGCCTTGGTATTCCCCAACTTTCTTGGCAATGAATTCATACCCCTTTAACCCTTCGAGTGTGGCTTCTTTCATGAAATAGATGGCATCTGGATTGGACATTAAAGTAAGCGTGATTAATCCCAAGCCTGCAGCATGGGCAGCGGTGATACTCTCCTTAATATTGCCTGCAAAAGGCGAGTGAGTGACAGCATCGAATCCCATCTTTTTCATCCAATAAAACCCCGCATCATTTGTTGAACCTATATCGCCTATTTTTTGGTCGAGAATAGAGACCAATCCATAGTCATGGATTTTTCTATTCAATTTTTGATAAGCATTTAAACTTAAATAGAACAGATATTGATTGTTTGGCTTTATTGCGCAACAGTAGTCTTGCACCCGTTCGAGAAATTCTTCAAAGAAACTAAGAATGCCCTCTTCCAGCGTTTTCTTTTCGAGAAATTTTGCTGGAACAACATTCTCTTTCCGTTGTCCAGGGATTGCCGGGTCAAAACCTGCGCAAAGGATCGAATTTTTTTCTTCTTTGGCTTTTTCATACTTTCTTAAGAAATCGCGTTGATAATTCGCAGCCATTTTTACTGTTTACTCCTTTGGAGATGTTTTTCTTTTCTTCTTTTTTAATTTTCCTTAGTACCCTTATTAGAGCATTTCTTCGGTTGATATATTGTCTTTCATTTTACAAATCAGAATCTTTAATTGCTCGCACTCCTCAAAAAAGAATGACGTAAGATGAAAGTACGAGCTATTGGTTTTGCTGAGAAACTTTTAGGATTTAAGGAAAAAGAATTTCAATTTGAAGGGGAGAAAAAATTGAGTGAACTTATCGATTTTAGTAATGTCCCCACTAATCTTATTGCTATAATCATTAACGAACGAGCGGCATCAAAGGATCAGCTTGTAACAAAGGATGATGAAGTAATTATTACCCAAATTGTTGCCGGCGGTTGAGGGATTTTTCGCCTTTCTTTTAGTGAGAAAAACCAATTATCCATCTTAGTTGTTAAAAAGAAAAAGAATAAACGAAGGAGCATTCCTTTTGCTAAAAAAAATTATTTCTTATGTTCTGCGATTTCTTTTGCGATCCATTCCCGCAGTGCTTCTTCCCCATAGACGAAATCTGTTTTCAATTCCTCTTCTAAATTGTCTGGTTTGATTTTAGCAATCCATCCTTCATTGTAAGGGTCTTCATTTATTATACTCGGATTCTCTTTTAATTTCGGATTGATCTCGACAATCGTTCCAGTTACGGGGCAACGAAGTGCACCAACATACTTTCCTGTTTCAATGGTTCCAAGACTCTTTCCTTTTGGGCGTGTTTTTCCAGCGGGAATAGTTCGAACAAACAGAATCTTACCTGCGAGTTTTTGTCCAAAATCATCAAAACCGACAAGGACATTGCCGTCTTCAAGTTTTTTCAACCAAATATGCCCGTCACCACCGGTAAAATAATACAGAGTCTCGTCAAATTCATATTCATCGATTGTTATCATTCGTTTTTATCCTCCAATAGAGTGCTGTTTTTCTATGAGACTTTCACTTGAAAGGCATTAAAAACTTTGTGTTAAAATAAGTGAAGCCAGAAAATTACTCGGCTAGCGTTTTTTAATTATTTGCTCTATTAAACTCTATCAGTTTGGCTAATAAAGCATTAGTTTCCCGCTCGCTCAATTGTGTTCCTGTATTGTCTCTTCCCATTCGCACTTGCGGTTTAGTTAAGTGTCTATGAGCAATTGCCGGTGGAATATATTCACCTATAGTTATCTTTCTGGGGCGCTCTGTTTGGATGACTTTTTTATTGCGATAAACTGCCGAACATTTAAAACATTTAAACCCTTTATTTTTTCCAGCTGACTTTAATCTTGCTCCACATTGATCACAAAAAGGATTTTCCTTTTTAAAATCTTCAATCAATTTTATGATTCTTACTCTCTCGAGATTGATTGTCAGAGGATGTTTGTCAGCGGTCGGTCGCACTCCACCAGAAACCTCGAGTTCATCACCAACTAATAGTTGATTCATGATATTCCGAAAGCGTTTGGTGGGCTCATAAGCTGCACAATCTATCTCCCCTGTTTCATCTTTTAGCGAAAAAATGAGGTGCCTTCCTGGAATGTACCGTGGCTTTCTCGATACAACACCTGAGGTAATGATTGCTTGATGTGCCTTTAACTGATTTATCTTAAATCGTTTGAACAAGTGCTGATTGGTGTGTTGGTTTGTTCTAAAAACCATTTGCATAACAATAGGTTCTAACGGCTCAAGAAGTTCCCAAGCAGCAAGAACTTCTTTCACTGTTTCGCCACGAATGCCGCTAAAAACCGGGTCTGCACCGCGAGGGGTGATTAAAACAGAGTTGTACTCATAATCGATGTTATTAAACGTTAGGGGCGTTGCTTTATCTGCCTTATATACACTCTGCTCATCAATGGCTCTCTTTGTCCCATAATTTTTAGGATGCCGATAACTCAGATGTTCGTAAGTAAAATCCTCCTCCAAAAGGTTTCCAATGGCCGCTAATGCGCCAATAATCCCCCGGCCATTTCCATATTTTAGAAGGTCGATCTTTGCATTTTCTTGAAACATTTCTGCTTGTGCTATACTTAAGACATCCCATAACGCTTGTTTGGAAAAAGCTTTGAGCTTGCCAGAAATTTCCCCCATTAAAAAAGCAATTCCTGGGTTGGTATTTTCATCTTCAAATCGTGCCAGTTTTTCAGTTGTTTTAATTATTATTTCTTTACATTCTTGTAAATCCTTTTGTTCGCCAATTATACGGATTGCCACTGCGCCGTTTCCTCGAGTTTTATAGGGGATGTTGGGGTTTAATCTGATCAGATTGGGAAGGTCGAGAAAAGAAACATATCCAGCTATTTCAGTAACAATTGTTGTAGCAAGATGTGTTGTACAAGAGCCTTTTAGCGAATCTGTGTCATCGATACCAATATGCAGCACTTTTTTCATGAGGATGTTCCTCTGGCTTTCTCCAATACAAAAGCTCTTTCATTAAATTTTAGTCCAATATGAAACCCGCTCGTTCTAATTTTCTCTCAATTTCAACATCTTTCGGTGGTAGAATAATGTCCAGCTTACTTATAGGTACCACATCACTGGGGTTTCCTCGAATATAACTGGGGTCAAAGAGATTCTCCTGAGCGCTATAAGCGACTCTCTGACGGACTGCATGAGCAATTTTTGGCAGGTCATCTTCTGAATTATTCTTACTACCATAGATAACTGGAATGCTCCCAAAAATATTGCGAAGCATTTTTTTAGTGAGAATTGAATGCCTTTTGCAATAGCCGGGATATAATTCATTAATCGTTAAATCTCCTGAGAGGTTATATTTCACTTGGACTGGATGAAGTGCTTCTTTTGTTCCCACTACAACGATATTCACTGAATAGTCATCTTTTTGCAGTGCTCTTCGATGTTCTTTCATTGCCATGCGAAGATTGCCAATAATCGGTGCACCACAGCTCCAAATGATGTTTTTTCGATGATTTTGAAGAATCCGAAAGGCTTTGGTTATAATAGTGTCTGGTTTATCAAAATGTTTTTTAAATTCGCTATCAAGCTTCGCAATCTCTTGTCGGATCTCTGTAAGGGGGATAACACTAGTCATATCGATCTGGTGCAAACGTTCATGTCCATAAGCATCTCGCCCTTTTAGAAGTGCTTCGGGTCGTTTTAAAGCAATTTGCCATGCCTCACAAGAAATGAGCATGAGATGAATGATCTCTTGAATTTTCACTTTGTCCTTTAAAGTGTCCTTGGAGTAAAGGAGACCTTGCCCCTCAACAACAAAGAAGGGTTCACTCTCCTCCTCAAGCATTACCACATTAATGTTGTTGGCAACCATATCTAAAATTACATGTGAAAGAATGCCACATTGTAGGGCAGGATTTGGTTCGCGAGCACGCTCAAGCTGCCAGAGATCAGAATGGAAGATATATGCCGGTTGATTTATTTCTTGCAATTGCCCCTTGCCATTTACAACGCTTTCTTTCCCCCATCGAACACTTCTACTTTCATCTACCGCTTTATACTCTCGTATGGCAACTTCTCTTTTAACTTTGGAATGCTCTGAACTTGCAATGGTGTCTCGGGATAGTCGCCCTCCGGATAGAACAGTAAGCTCTTCTACAGATGGTAAGGCTGATTCTTTTTCCACCGCCAAACTCTTTTGGGGGGTGCTCTTCTTCTCGAATGAAGGCTTTTTCTCCTCTCTTTCTTTAATGGCACTCTTAGCTAGTCGCTGAGTTACTAATCCCTTTCGAATGGAGTTTAAACCATATTTATCCTCTTTCTCTTTTCCCTTGCTCTCGGGCTCTTTCCTCACAGCAGCTTCTTGCTGTTTAGAAAACGTTATTGGTTTGACACTTATTGTGGGGCTTAATCGGTCAACCGGCGAGTCAAGCACCTTCCCTCTTTCTCTTTGTTGTTCGGTTTTCGCTGTTTCTATTGCTAATAACAATGCTTCTTTGATTTTTTCAACAGTTCGTTTTCCAATAATGCGGTTAACAACAATATTGAAGTGTTTCATTAGGATCTTTCTATCGATTTCCGCGGGAATGAAATCGGGGCCAAAAATTCGCACTAAATCTTCATAAGTGATCTCTCGAGTCATTTACAATTCCTTTCGTTACAATCGTTTTGCTATATATATTAGTCGCTTTTCTTTCAGTGCTATAAAAAAATTCGTATCCTTACAAAAGCTGATGAAAAAGAAAAGTGTGGCTCATTGTTTCCCGCGAATTTTTTTGTATGCAAGAAGAACATCTCGATCTTTAATTGTAATCCTTCCCGCAAACTCGGCCAGGTCAGCAGCATATTTTGCCACTTCACGGAGGAATTCACTTAAGAGTTCCCGCATCATCTCGGAACCACTCAAGCTAATACGCATGTTTGTTGTTTCTTTCATCATCTTTTCTATAGGTGCTAAAGGTAGTTGTTTTTCTGTCTTTTTAGTGCTCATGGTTAATCAACTAGGAAAAAAGGTCAGTAGTTCCTTATAAGTTTTTTCAAGGTTTTAAAATGATTTTATTTGAAAAAGAGGTTTGGAGAGTCCTTTTTTTATCATCAAAAGGACTCTAATCATTTATTTAGTCGATTTCGATATATTTATACGCTTCTTCGTTAGAGCCGAAACAATAATGAAGTGTTTGGAATTCTTTGCGGAAGTCATTGACCTCTTTTGCAACTTTCTTTGGATCTTCCAGGTCAATCACTACTCGGCGGATAAAGTTGGCAATTTGTTTCATTTCGCCCTCTTTCATTCCAAGTCGGGTGACTTCAGAAGTGCCCATTCGAATGCCGCCAGGGTTCAGATAATTCCGTCCTTCGAACATGTCCCACGGAAGAAGGTTCCTGTTTAAAATGATGTCTGCTTGTTCCAGTCGTTCTTCAATGTCTTTGCCAAGCCCTGCTTTTTCTTGCAGCGGGCTAATATCTACCAATAAGGTGTGAGACTTTGTATAGCCTTTTTCTTTGCCACAAACGGTGAACCCTTCCTCTTCTAATGCCTTTGCGAGTGTCTGGGCATTCTTGATTACTTGTGCGCCATAATCTTTGCCAAACTCTTTAATTTCAGCCAAAGCGATTACAAGTCCGGCTACGTTGTGAAGATGATGGTTGCTCGTTAATCCAGGAAAGACTGCTCGTTTTATTTTATCATAGAATTCTTCTTGTTCAGATTTGGCTACAACACAGCCGTGTTGGGGTCCAAACATTGTCTTATGAGTGGAGAAGGACATTGCTTCAGCTCCCTCATTCAGTGGGTCTTGGAAATAACCGCATGCGATAAGACCAGAAACATGTGCAGCATCATAGGTGACTGTTGCGCCCAAATCCTTGGCTGTTTGTGCGAGTTCTTTCACAGGATGTGGGAAGAGAAAGACAGACGCACCAAAATGCAAGAGTTTTGGTTTTATCTCTTTAATTGCTTCTTCGGCTTTTTCTGTGTCTATAACCAATGCTCTGCGATCAAAGGGAATATATTTTACATTCAATCCTCTAACCGCTCCTGCTGTTCCACCCATGAATGCCCCTTTGGACGTGTATAATGGTCCAGTTGAGATGTGACCACCACAAGGAATGCTGATAGACATACTCACATCGCCGGGATTTGTAAAGGCGGCATAGAGTGCCATATTTGCTACGACTCCAGAAATTGGTCGGACATCTGCAAAATCGGCTTTAAAAACTTCCTTGGCAAGGTCCATGCAGATAAATTCAACATCATCAATGTATTGACAACCAGCATAAACGCGTTCGCCGGGCCACCCCTCGGCATATCTGTGCGAAAAATCAGACAGAGTGGCTTCTCGAACTTCCTTACTGGTGACATTCTCTGAAGCAATTAACGGAATGGCACGAGCAAAAAGCTCATGATGTTCTTTTAATTTACTTCGAACTTTTTGGTAAATTTCTTTGCCGTTCAAATAATTTCCCTCTAAGGATTTTTTATTTTTGAACAAATCTATTTTTTCTCACTTAAAATTTTATCTCAAAAATAGAAAATAGCTCTCTATGGGGCGATAGAAGGTAGATCTATTTCATAATGGAAAAAAAGTTTTAACAAGGGGGAGAACAAAAAAGGATATACTGCGTATGTTAAGGAACAAGCAGAAAGCCGGTTTAGAAGATGGCAGAACAACAGTCTATGCCCCACCAAAAATGCCAGGTTGTTTTCGAAATTTCAAATGAAGTTGGCAACAAAATAGGCGGAATTTATACTGTCATTGCTTCGAAGGCTCCTGAAATGCAAAAACTCTTAGGGCCGGGAAATTATCTTGCCATCGGTCTTTTCAATGCTTTTAAGGCTCGAAATGATTTTGAGGAACTCGAGACACCACGGGAATTCGAAGAGGTTTTTAATCAATTGCGGTTGGAAGGAATAACTGCGAAATATGGTTTGTGGCTGGGAGGCGGAGGAGTCGAGACTATCCTACTAGATCCTTCCTATCTCTTAGATGTTCCGCTTATCACAGGAAAGCCTGAAAGGCGAATAGATCAAATTAAAGGGTTTCTTTGGGATTGGTATAAAATTGATTCGCTGTGGATGAGCGAAGTTTTTGATCCGATGGTAGCTTTTGGTTGGGCAGCTGGTGTGCTTATTTCCTACTTGGTGGAAATGCCGCGTTTTAAAAATAAAAATATCGTTGCTCACTTTCATGAATGGATTTCTGGTCCGGGGTTGCTCTATTTAAAGAAGCATAAAGTGAGTGTTGGGACTGTTTTTATGACGCATGCAACCCAATTGGGTCGAAACATTGCTATGAGTAATGAAGATATTAATGTTATTCTTGACGAACTCCTCCAACGAAAAGAAACGATTCCCCCAGAAAAAGCTTATCAATATCATGTGGAAGGTTCACATCAGATAGAAGTTCTTTGCGCCCAAAAAGCAGATATCCTTATTACTGTTTCTGAGGCTGTTGCTCGCGAAACAGAGGTGATTCTTGGGAAACGAGCCGATTTTGTCATTCCAAATGGTATCAATTTTAATACTATCGCGACAAGCGATAATCTGCTCTCAAAACATCTAAATGCTCGTGGTCAGTTAGCACGCTTTGTTGAAGCGTATTTTAATCCCTATTATAAGCTACAGTTTGAAGATTTAATGATAATTCACATTTCAGGCCGGTATGAATTTCATAATAAAGGCATAGATGTCTTTTTAGAGGCGCTTGAAATTATCAATCGCCAATTAAAAAGCCAAAAAGCCGCACGAGAGGTGCTGGCATTTATTTGGGTGCCGGCTCCCGTCTCAGGTATCAAACCAATAGTCAGTAAGGCATTTGAGATTGCAAAAAAACATCGCTCATTGATCGAACGGCCACTAATGAGGATGAATGAGTGGCTCTCTTATACCACACAAAAATTTGAGGAACATATCGAGTCAAAAACACTACGAGAATTTTTCACAGAAGAAGAAATCGCGGCAATAAATGCTTTAGCATTAGACAATCCATTGGGCGAACTTCAAGAAGAAATGCCGCCAATTTGCCCCTTTATTATCAATGAACGTGACACTATCTTTCAAACATTGAAGAAATTAGACCTGACAAATAAACCTTCAGATAAAGTAAAAGTGATTTTTTATCCTATTTATCTTTCAGAGATGGATCAATTACTCGAGTTAGACTATTATGATGCTGTTGCCGGTTGTGATATGGGCATCTATCCATCAACTTATGAACCTTATGGCTTAACACCATTAGAAGCACTTGCGCTTGGCGTCCCGGCAATCACTACTGACTTGTCAGGTTTTGGTTTATTAGTAAATGAATTATCAGAATCGCATTCAGATGGGATTCATATCCTGCGGCGAAAAGGGCGTACAAGTCAGGAAGCGGCAAATGAACTGGCAACAATCATTCTCAAGCAATTGGGCTTGTCGAAAAAAGCGCTAGAAAACGCTCGAGTGAAGGCACGAAAGATCGCAGAGATTTACAGCTGGGAAAACATCATTCATGCCTATAAGAAAGCTTATGACACAGCAATACAAAAGACCGCCCAGAAGAAAGAGTAGTTTAATTGCACTTACTGGTATCACTAATCTTTTCCAAATCGGATCGATAGATCTCTTCAAGCTCTTCCTTCTTATACTCTTTGGCAATGGCTTTTACTTTTCTTTTAATGGCAGAAAACAAGATCTTATAGATGCATTCAGAACACATTTGCCCGCCAGTCAGGTGCATCATATTATACGAATCAATATATTCATCTTTATTTGCAGTCGTCCCTTCAACCTCGATGACTGTTTGATCTGTTGCACATCGTATTTTCTCATCGTTATCAGTTACAAAAATATTATTAAAACAGACCATTCTCCCCAGCTCTTTGAATTCCTCTATGGTGTCAATTATTACCTCTTCTGTCTCTTCCATCTCATTTGTAAAGAGGTTATCTAATGGAACGACTTTTACCGGCGTAAAATTGTCGTGATTAATACAATAATTCCCATCAGGGAGAGTTAAAAGAAGCGGGCAGGGGTGATAGTATTTCTTATCAGCAATTTCTCGATACTTGATCTCAAGGTCTAAAATATTATTGGTCAGTTTTGAATAAGCCCATTTTATCATTTCGACAAGTCCTTTAGCAGTCACAGCACTAGTTTCAATAATATTCCAATCGCGGTCCGCAAGCTCTTCGATAGAGCTCAGTCGTTGGCCTATCTCCCACGCGCTCATTGTATTGGGAAGGTCGATTTTGTTTACAAGAATGAGAATGGGGACATTATTCTCTTCAGTGATAACCAACATTCGCCGAAATTCTTCAAGGGCTTCTTCTAATCGCTTATGATCACTCGCATCAATAACATAAATAACAATATCTACAGTATTAAGATAATCAACCCACAACATACGGAAATTCTTTTGACCGCCCATATCTAATATGTCAAAATCCAGGGCAATCTCGGAAAAGCTAATTTGTTCAAAATTAATGCCAACTGTAGGAATTGTGTGTTCAAATCGTTGCTTGGCAAAAACATCAATAATTGTGGTTTTACCAGCATTGTCAATTCCGACAAATCCTATTGTTGGCATAAAATCTTTACTCCATAGGTTTACTTGTTAGTTACTTGCTACTGCCTAGAAACATTATATTGATGTTTTTTCTAATTGATAAAGATTGTTTTGTGGACATCTCCAAAATTTGTGTTTAACCAATCTAAAAACAAATCCTTAAAAATTCTTTTAGATAAGCTCGCAAATAATTAAGCTAAATTTCGGTGATGAAATGCCCCAAGAAAAATCCCCACAGAGCTCCTCTGAGAATGGAGAAGCAAGGAAAAAGCCGGTTGCAGTAGCATTCGCAGAAGAGGAAACAAGCCCCCCACTGGTCAGAATTCCTAAGTGGATACGATATCCAATGATGTTTATCCCCGCGGGGCTAATAGCTGGAATAGTTATTATTATTGATCGGACGGTAGGGTTCCCGGAAACCATTTTTCCAGCAGCAATAATCGCGTTAATTGGTTTAACAACCTTCTTTTTAGTTGTTATTGGAGACATGCTTTATCGGAATATCTTTGTTTATCGAATGCTTCGGCAGGAAAACAAAAGGGCTAGAGTTTATAAGGAGATAATCAGAGAGCGAGAAGCAAGGCGAAGAGCACAGGCAAAGTATGAACTTGAAGACGAAGAACCAGAAGACGAATACGAGTATGATGAAGATGAGGACGAGCTAGAAGAGGAGAAGGAAGAAAAAGAGCAAGGAGAACTTGAAGATGAATATTCTTATGAAGAGCTCGAAGATGAGCAAACCAGTTACCGGTTGAAATCATTCATTCTTCGAGGGGGGTTGGTCTCAATCCTAATCGTTAATTCTCTTGTCTTATTGATCCTTGCCGCTATCCTACAAAAAGCGCTTTACGGGGGTTTCTCTGTACCTACAAACAGTACTACAACAATCTTCTCCCTCTTCTAACCAAATAAAGAGGAAAAATTATATTTAAGTAACTTTTTTTCTTAAATAATTTCGGAGCTACTATAGTTCAAAACGATGGAGTTCATAACAAAATGTGTGGTATCTTCGGTGTTGTTGCAAAAGAAGGAAATGTCGCAGAAAAATTGTTGACAATTGGAAAGCGTTTGGCATATCGTGGATATGATAGTGCGGGTTTGGCTCTCTATAACGATGGGAATATTGACCTGCGAAAGGGTGTTGGTACAATTGAAAGTGTAACAGAGAACTTGAAATTAAAGGAAATGGTGGGTAAGATTGGTTTGGGGCAATTGCGTTGGTCTACTTTCGGCCGTCCCAGTAAAATAAATGCACAACCTCATTTTGATTGTGATGGTGACATGGTGGGGGCCCATAATGGCAATATTGTTAGTTTTCATCGAACAAAAGAACAACTCGAGAACGAAGGGCATACCATTCGGAGTTTAAATGATGGAGAAATTTGTGTTCATGCCACAGAAAAGCACTACGACAAAACCAAAGATATGATTAAGGGGTTGATGGAGGGAGTTAAAGAGATGGAAGGGGCTTTTGCCTTTATTTGCTTTCATAAGGATCACCCGGACACCCTCTATGCCATAAAAATGGGCTCATCACTCGTTTTGGGGATTGGTGAAGGGGAGAACTATATCGCATCTGATCTTCCTTCGATTCTTCCTTTAACAAATAAATTTGTACCATTAAATGATGGGGAAATAATTGAAGTCACTGCAACATCCTACAAAATTTATAATGCTGAAGATGGTTCAGAGATACACCGTAAACCACGGATAACCGATCTTTCTGCCGAAGAAGCAGTTAAGGGTTCTTATGATTATTTCCTGACAAAAGAAATACATGAACAAGTAGATGCTACTGAAAAATTAGCTTTCGGTTTAGAAAGTGATGTTCTAGATGAGATTGTTAACAAATTAAGTGAAGCTAATGTTGCATTTCTTGTTGGTTGTGGCTCGAGTTTTAATGCTTGTAATGTCGGTTCATATTATCTCAATAATCTTGCCGGCATTATAGCTTTCCCTGTTATTGGTGGACGGTTCTTTGAGGAATACAAGAATTATCAGCCGGATGATAAGACTGTGCTTCTTTGTGTCTCTCAGAGTGGGGAAACAAAAGATATTATTAATACCATCAATTTTGCGAAGCCAAAGGGCTATCATATTTTGGGCATGGTGAATGTTCCAGGCTCCACTGTAGAACGTTTGTCAGAAGCATATGCATATATTGGTGCAGGCATTGAACGAAGTGTGCCCGCAACAAAGACATATACCAACCAAGTGTTGCTGTTTCTCATCTTGGCTGCTCGCATTGGCTACAAGCGGGGGCGTATAACCAAAGAAGAATATGAGCAATTGAAAGCTGAAATTCATAACCTCTCAGCACTCGTAAAGCAAACAATTGAAGAAAGCATCCCCAAAGCAAAAAAACTCGCAAAAGAGTTGGTTAAAACAAATGCCATGTCTCTTTTAGGTTATGGGATAACACATGGAGTGGCTATGGAGGGGGCATTAAAAATACGTGAAATTAATTATATCTCGGCAGAGGCAATGTATTCTTCAGAATTCAAACATGGCCCCTTAAGCATCGTTGAAAATGGCTATCCGGTCATTTATGTTGTTGCCCCAAATGACAAATATTATGTCATTTCTCACGTTTCAGAAGTAGAATGCCGAGATGGACGCCCCATAGTTGTAGGTGAACACATCGATGGACTAGATAAGCATGTTAAAGAAGGCGACTATTTTGAAATCCCAAAATCATCACAATTAATTTCGCCTATTCTTGCAGCAATTCCTCTTCAATTATTAGCATTATATATGTCAATTGAACGAGGGATAGACCCTGACTATCCTCGAAACTTATCGAAAACACTCACTGTAGATTAAATGGGAGTTTGCTTCCCACTTTCCCTCTCTTTTTTTCTAAGTTTGCCCAAAAATTGATTCGTTGCTAAAAGAACGAGAACAATTCTTAATACCGAGAAGCGTAAGAGTTATTTGATTATTAAGTAATAATTATGTAGAAAACTTTCAATTGATGTGAAAGAATAATGGTCCATTACAGTGAACTCGGTTTTGTAAATACAAGAGAAATGTTCAAGCATGCAATGAAGCATGGGTATGCAGTACCAGCATATAATTTCAATAATATGGAACAACTGCAAGCAATCGTTATGGCTTGCGTGGAGTCACGTTCCCCTGTTATTTTACAGGTCTCAAAAGGGGCGCGCAAATATGCAAACCAAACGTTGCTTCGCTACATGGCAGAAGGAGCTGTAGCTTATATGAAAGAGCTTGGGGGAAACATCCCAATGGCTCTCCATCTTGACCATGGTGATTCTTTCGAGTTATGCAAATCGTGTATTGATATGGGTTTCTCCTCGGTCATGTTTGATGGCTCTCACCTTCCTTACGAAGAAAATATCCGGATTACCAAACAAGTGGTAGAGTATGCTCACAAATTTGATGTCACTGTGGAAGCAGAATTAGGTGTATTAGCTGGAATCGAAGAGCATGTTTCTGCAGAAAAATCACATTATACAAAACCAGAAGAAGTGGAGGATTTTGTAAGTCGAACAAACTGTGACAGCCTGGCAATTTCAATAGGCACCTCACATGGGGCATATAAGTTTAAGCCAGGGCAACCGGTCCCACCACTCCGTTTTGACATCCTCGAAGAGATCCAGAAAAAGCTGCCCAATTTTCCCATTGTTTTGCATGGCAGTTCTTCTGTCCCACAAAAGTATGTTGAAATAGTTAATAAGTTTGGGGGAAACTTGAAAGGCGCAGTTGGCGTTCCGGAAGAGCAGCTAAGAAAAGCAGCAGCAATGAATGTTTGTAAAATAAATATCGATTCCGATGGACGATTGGTCGTTACAGCAATCATCCGGAAAGTTCTCACAGAAAAACCAGAAGTCTTTGACCCACGAAAGTATCTTGGGCCAGCGCGTGAAGAGCTCAAAACGCTTCTTATCCATAAAAATACACATGTTCTGGGTTCTGCGAATCGTTATTAGATTTATTTGAGGAAGTCCCGCACTGCGGTTGTGAATCCTTCCTCTTTTATTCATCCTTCCAATCTTTTTTTGCCTATGAAGAGTGTTGGGACGGATTCTCGAGCGGTTGCCGGGCATTCGTGAAATAGCAATGTATTTCGCAGGAGTTGATCCTATTGAAACACCAATTCCGGTTCAATCAAGACAGCACTATTCAATGGGTGGCATTGCATCGAAATTCCTGGGGGAGTTTGGTGAAACACCAATAGAAGGGTTGTGTGCCATTGGTGAAACATCTTGTATATCTGTTCATGGAGCAAACCGCCTTGGGGGAAATTCCCTTCTTGAAACGGTTGTCTTTGGGCGTTATGTAGGGAGATTAATAAATAAACGTGGAATTTAAAAACTCACTCAAAATAACGAAGTAAAGGAAGCAAAAGAAAGAACACTAAAAAACGTTACGAATTTGTTTCATACGTGGCAAGAAAACGGGGAAAAGCCCCTGGAGAAATTCGCACAGCAATGAAAAACACGATAGATCAAAATGTCGGCGTTTTTCGAGACGAAGCGCATCTAAAGCAAGCATTAGAGGATTCTACAACGGGTGCAAAAGGATTTCAAAGCAATGCATATTGATACTTCCAACCGGAAATTTAACTTCGGACTTATTCGAGCACTCGAGTTACGAAATATGGTTAACATTGCTGAGGTGACAGCTTTTGCTGCTCTCTGGCGGAAAGAAAGTCGGGGCGCGCATTTTCGGACTGATTATCCCACAAAAAATGATGAACGTTTTTTGGTTCATTCTTTGGTCCGGCGAACAAAAGATGGCCTTAAGATGAAAACCAAACCTGTAATCCTTGGGGTATTTGAAGTTAAGGAGCGTGCATATTAAATGATCAAAGAGAAAACCTTTGTAATTTTTCGAAAAGAAGAGACTGATTCCGAACGCCATTATGAACGATACAAAGTTCCCTTGAAACCTGGAATTACGATTTTAGAAGCCTTATTCTATATTCAGGATTATTATGATTCATTGCTTGCTTTCAGATATTCTTGCCGTGGTGCTATTTGTGGCTCTTGTGGATTGACAATCAATAAATTCCCACAATTAGCGTGCAAAACACAAGTTGAACCAATAACCGTTAAAACACATCCCCGCGTTCCAGAGTTGGTTTTCGGTGAGATAACTGATTGGGACCCAGAAACAGAGATTCTAATTGAGCCATTACCAAATATGGTTGTGCTAAAAGACCTTGTTGTCGATAGGGAGCCATTCTGGCGCTTTTATCGTGAAATTCAACCATTCATTGACACTGAATTCGAAGGAAAAGCACCGACAAGCGATTTATGAACGTGTGTTGAAGGAAGATGGCGTTCCAGCTTGCGAAAAGGTCTTCGCTTGTAATGCTGTTTGCCCTAAGGGTGTTCAGCCAGGCACCACAATTGATAGTGTCTGGAAAATCGAGAAGAAAAAACAATGACACAGAAAATGCGAAAAGAAAAAGACCTTCTTGGAGAAATGCTTATTCCGGAGAATGTTTACTGGGGAATAAATACGCAGCGGACACTGGAACTTTTCAAAATTAGTGGTAAAACCTTCCCATGAGAGTTTTTATTTGCACTTGCAACGGTGAAGAAATCTTGTTTACAAGCCAATGAAAAACTGCAATTGATCCCCCACAAAAACAAAAGCGATCAACCAAGTTTTAGATGAGATTCTCCTTAAGGGAAGGTTTCTAGAGCAATTCCCTATTGATGTTTTTCAAACGCGGTCCGGTACACAGATAAATATGAATATGAATGAGGTGTTGGCTAATCGAGCAATGATGTGATTCCAACAGCAATGCATCTTGCTTGTATCTCACAAATTACCAAACAACTTCTTCCGGTAATAACTCTGATGGAACAAACTTATAAAAAAATCACTGAATTCAAAGAGGTCATTAAAGTTGGTTGAACACATTTACAAGATGCTGTGCCAATCCCTCTGGAAATGGAGTTTGCAGTCTATAAAGAACAATTAATGAAAACAAAACAAAGACTTGAGAGCGTTTTGCAAGAGCTTTATTTATTGCTGCTTGGCGGGACGATTTTCGGAACTGGTTTAAATGCTTCCTCTCAATACACAGACTATGCACTCGCTAATCTTCGAGAGTTAACTGGTTTCCCCTTTAAGACTAACTCTGTGAAAGCAGAAGGAATAGCTTCACACAATTCACTTGCTTATTTGAGCAGCGTCTTGAAATTGCTTGCCCTTACTTTGCTCAAAATGACAAATAACATATGATTAATAGGTAGTGGCCCCAGAGCCAGGCTGGGAGAACTTCTCCTCCCACAAAACGAACCCGGGTCATCAATAATGCCTGGAAAGATCAATCCGATTCAAGCAGAAGCTTTAATGCAAGCGTGCCAATAAGTCATTGGTAACGATCTTGCCATTACTTTGGCTGAAAGCACCAGCAGTATCCTTGACCTGAATTTAGCCAAGCCCGTAATGATTGTTAATTTACTTGAGTCAATAACATTGCTAGCAAATGGCACCTAGTCATTTAATCATTATTGCTTAAAGGCCCTTAAAGTAAATAAAGAGAAAATAGAAAAAGATCTCGAGCAAATGCTGATGATTGTTACCAGATTAACACCGATTATTGGTTATGATAAAGCCGGGGAAATTACTAAGAAAGCATATGAAGCCAATAAAAGCATTCGGGAGGTCATTCAAGAATTAGCTATGAATATTCTTGGGGATCTAGATGAACTGCTTGGCCCTAACAAAATGGTTTAGCAGCATCGGGAACAGTATTGACTAATAAAAAGTGTGTCTTAACAGTAGCAATTATAACGAGCGTTTAAGTGTAGCACTAATTGTTTCTTTCTGTAATTTTAACTGAATGCCATCTTCAACAACCTTAGAAAGCGTTTGACTTGAAAAGAGAATTTCCGTTGGCTCAGAGAGTTCTGGGAAAATATCCGGGGTCAATTCAACTACAACTTGAAAAAGGTCCTTTTCGATGTCACAGAGCTTATTTGGATCGTCTTGCTCCCTATCAGATTGGTCAATAATTTTAGTGATCTTTCCAAGAGGGATATTATCTGCAGAAAAAGCTTTTTTGCCAATTATTTCCGACATCGTGAAGGTTCTTTCATGGTCCAAAATTTTTCACCATTTTGCCGTTTTTTCAAGAATACTTTGTTCTCTTCCTAAATAAATAATTTGAATTTTTACTTTCGAAGGTTTTGGATTGATTTTACAGTTTTGTCAGAGTTTTTTAAAGAAGAAAGAGCCCTTATCACTTGGGTTTACAATATTGGGTAAAAGGAATATGTCCAAAATTATTGATGAAAAAACACATATCATAAATATTCTTAAAGAATATCTTTCGCTTTATAAAAAAAGGCAGGTGGAAATTAAACGAGCAGTAAAAGCAGCTGCACGTGCTGCGATTCTTCCCAGTCCACGAGTGATCTTCAATTTACTCGATGCAATCATTGGGTATGTTGTTTCATTGGGAGCTTTTCATACAATAAAAGAGCTGCCCCTTCCATCAAAGAAAACGCGGGAACAGCTCTTTATTGGAACGGTTGGTATTAATACTCCCTTATTCAAAACTTTTGCATCTTTTATCAGAAGCGATGAGTCAATTTTTAATACCCTCTATTTGGAAGATGCTCAAATTCAATTGTTGCTTGCATCTGTTTTCCAGCAGGATGAGGAGATAAGAAGAGCCATAATTGTTCGATTATTACAAAACATTGCTCCAAAATTGCTTAATAACGTCTTTAGAGAAATTGCTGTATTTGATGAGCGTTATATCGGTCAAGTTACGGAGAGCTTTCAAGCGTTTTTACATGTGATGAAAACAAACTCTTAGGAAAACGACTCGAGAATTTCGACAAAGGGGGGAATTTTATCCCAAATGCCGGCTCGGAGTAATGAAAGCTTGATAATACTAAAGACACCCAATACAATGGTTGCCCAGCCGATCGCCATTTTGAGTTTTTTACTGTCGGCACTTTTAGTAATAAATGCTCCTATGGGAGCTGCCACAATAGTTCCAAGACTTAAATATGGCGCTAATTCCAGATACTCCCAAGTAATGGGTATGCCGGCATGCAAATTTTGTATGATATGCGTCAAAATATAGGCAAGAATACCAACAAAACAAATAACCGTTTTAGAGAATGTAGTGGAAGCAAGGGCGTTTCTGCTTTTTCTGCCCGACAGCAGCTGACCGGCAACAGTGATAGGGCGATAGCCGCCACCAGAGATGCCTTTATTAAAACCTGCTAAAATACCTAACCCGAGAATCCTTCGCATCGGGAGTTTCATTTCTTTATTCCGGAAAGCCAGGACAAGAACCCCCATGGAGAAGACCATGATTCCAATGTAAATTTTAACGCTAAAATTGAACCAATCATTGTAGTCAAAAAGGACATTTAGAATAGCAGCAATGATAGTCGCTAAAATTCCCACAATCGATAAAAGAATAATTACCTTTGTATCTGTTGTGAGATTTTTCAATTTGAAAATAATTGATTTGTTCTTTATGGTGATCTCTTCCAATTCTTCTCCATCTGCGGGAATAAATTCTTCTTCGTCTTCTATGATAAACTCTTCTCCCTCGAGTTCCTCTATTTCAAGCAAATCAAGAGTCTTAGCTTCTTCTTTAAGGCTACTTGTTTCAGGAAGGTTGGCATCTGAACTTTTGGTCGGTTTTTTTCTTGCCCTTCGTTTTCTTTTTCCTTTGCGACGAAAAATCTTTCGTGAACCTAATTTCACATTTTTCAACAAAGTGTGAAAAATCATTGCAATAATGCCTGCCAGTAGTTCTGCCAAAAGAATGGACGGAACAACTTTACTCACAGGTAAACCTATGACCAAAAGGATGGGAGTAAGTACTGTCCCAAAGCCTATGCCGAGGGAGGCATCTAATAGCTCAAAGACAAATGCAAGGATAACGATAATAATTACTAATGGGGTAAACTCGAATAAGAATGTCATTGTCTCTTGAGTCCTGTGAATGCCAAAATCAACATATAAAATTAGTTTTTTAAATTTACCTTTTTAAAACGCCATTTGAGTGAGATTTTTCTCTAAATTTCATCCTCTCATAAGAGAAATAAGTGCTCTCGTTTCTCGAACCTCTCGCTCAAAATCTTCTTTGGAAAGGTCGAGCCAAACATGAAAATCATCTGTTTTGAGAATTTTGTTAGCATCAACGACAACAATAATATCGGTTCGGAGGAATTTTTTCACTAGAACAAGAAGATGTGGTTTGGGGATGTTTGTCTTTTTATCTTTAATTTCTTCGATTTTAAAGACCTTGCCAAGTTTCCGGTTCTTTTTGTCGGCAACAATTTTCCCCACTAGTTTGCCCATTTCAAAGGGAGGTGTGTTGTTCTGGCTCATTAAATGGTTCCACTCCAATTGATTTTTTCTCCAAATTGCAAAACAAGTTTTTTATTTTGGAGTATTGGTTTTACCTTATAAACAAGTATCTCTACGCCACTTTTATAAGCTTGTAGTAAGGTCTGAGTGAAGATTGGGTCTGTGGTTTCGTTGGGACCAAAAGTGCTTGGATCTTCACGCATCACGAGAAACAGTACGACTGCCTTCTTTCCTTCCTGCCGGATTTTCATTAATTCCTTTAAATGCCGCACACCTCGAGTGGTGGGTGCATCTGGAAAAAGCGCTTTCTTCTCTGCAACTAATGTTACTCCTTTGACCTCAAGATAACATTCATTCGTATCCTTCTTCAAATAGAAGTCCAGTCGGCTATTCCCATAAGAGATTTCCGGCCGAACCAAAGTGTACTCCTTCAATTCCGGCAGTTTTTTCTTTTTTAAAATGTTTGCTGCAACTATATTTGGAAGCCGGGAATTGATGACAACGATCCTGTTTTGGTGTTCGACCGCCAAAATATCCCATTTAGTTTTTCTCTTGTTTGTCCCGTTCTTGGGTTGAGGTTGTCGAATGAGTAATCTAACTTGGGGGAGAAGCAATTCTTTCATTCTGCCAGGATCATGAAGATATGCTTGTTCAAGATGCTTTGTTCCCTCAAGCGTAAGATTAACTAAAAAACGATTTGGTCTGTTATAGAACGTAGCATAGTGGATATTTCCTGGAATGGTAATTTCTACCCCTGGCATACTGTAACCTTTAATTTATAAGCTAAAATATCTTTGCAGTATTATTGCTTTTCAGTTATATATATCGCAGTAAATAACGAGGTACTCTGAATTTAAATCCAAATTTTACAATGCAAAAGGTAATTTCAAAAAGAATTAAAGGGTGGACTAAGATGAGGTTAAGTTGCATGAGAATTTATCTAATCAGACATGGCGAAACAGCCTGGAATATAAAGGAAAAACGTTTCAGAGGGCAATTAGATATTTCCCTGTCAGAAGAGGGGAAGCGTCAGGCAGAATTGGCTGGCGGCGCCTTAGAAAAAGAGCATTTAACTGCAATTTATTGCAGCCCCTTAAAACGATGTTTACAAACAGCTGAGAAAATCAAAGCATATCAAGAAGAAACTTGTCGTTTCCTCGAAGAACCACTTTTAATTGATATACATTTTGGTGATTGGCAAGGGAAAAAGCACAGTGAAATCTTCGAACAAAACCCTGAATTAGAAGAGCAGTGGAACAACCATCCAGAAGAGCTTATCTTTCCAAACGGCGAGTCATTTTATAGAGTTTTTGAGCGAATAGATGCCTTCTTCAAACAGTTGCGGCAAAAAGAGTCCTCCCCCATAGCAATTGTTACCCACCGTGTGGTTATAAACATCATAATGCTCTATCTTTTAGGGTTGGATTTGCGGCACTTCTGGGACTTTCAATTTGATAACGGTTCCATTTCTGAAATAACATTAGAAAAGAACGGGAAATTCCAGATTATAAAAACAAATGACACTCATCACTTGAAATAATAAGAGAAAAAGAAAAAGGAAAGGAGCTTTGAAAGCCCGTTTCAACCTTATTTATTTCTTTCTGGCAAAAATTACAATCATACCTATAACAACTATTCCACCAGCAACTGAGAGAATAAACCACCATTGAGTATAGAATGGTTGTTCTGTCCCATCGCCATTAGGAGGCGTATAATTTGGGGGATTAACAGTAATAGTGTAGGTTTCTTGTTTATCGAGGAAGTTCGGAAAGATGTCGACAGTAATTGTCAAAGTATAGTTTACCGGATCTCCGCCGACTATGCTCATACCTGTAGTATCCCATGTGGCTGTGAAAATTCCGTCTTCGTCGGTGAATCCTGTAACAATAGCATCATCTGACTCTGTGAATTTGCCCGAGGGCGCAACAATTTCAACATGCGCACCTTCAACGGCAATACCATCCACAGCTACAGTCACTGTGATAGTTACAGAGTCTCCTAAAGTGATGGTTGTTTCTGAGCTTTCGACGGTCATTCCGAAAACACCAGCATAGTATTCAGCATGGAAAATAACAGTTGTAATATTTGTTATTAAGCCAATTTTTCGCAAGCGGATTTCCATTGGATAATCCGTTCCCCCAACAAAATTGGGCGTCAAAGTTGAAGTGTTCCAGTGGACAGTAATTTTACCATTGCTGTCTGTAACTCCTTCATAAAAGTCCAAGCCGTTTTCAGTGAAATTGCCATCCCAAGCACTAAAGCTTACAATAACATCTTGTATTGGTTGCAAAGTCACATTGTCGAACGCCGTTAATTCAATCGTAACTAATTGACCAACTTTGATGTCATAACCAGGGGTGACGGTGAGATTGAATAGTATCTGCCCTTCTACGGGATTAACAGTGACATTTAATTCGTCTGTGAAGGTTGCATTTGTACCGAACCGAGTGATTACAACTACTAATACATAATCTGTTGGATCAGTGACTTCTGGAGCAATCCAATAATCAGCAAAGGCTCCAGAGGAGTCTGTTTTGCCAGTTACTTTGTCTGTTTTTGAAGCATTAAAGGTGCCACCAACACCGGTGATTTCCACATGGGCATTTTCAATTGGCCCACCGCTACCTTGGGCAACAACAGTAACAAGGGTCATTTCATTCTCGTTAATGCTGGTTGGGTCTGCGTCGAAGGTTGAACCTGAAAAGTCGAGAGGAGTAACAGTTACACCAAGGACTTTGGTTGCATTAGTAAAGCCAAATTTCTTAATTGTGGCGGTGAAATTATAGACAGTTGAAACATCCACTAAGGGGGCTATCCATTCAACAGTAACAACGCCTAAACTATCACTGGTACCGTTATAGATGTTTGTCCCTGTTGAAGTGAAATTGCCGCCTTCGACATAAATCCCCACATCTGCATTCTCAATGAGATCAGTTGAATTTTGAACTGTAACTGTAATATCAACGGAATTAAGAGATTGAACAGAGGGTGCAGAAGATTCAATAGTAGAAAAGCTTAAATCTCCTCCGGCTTGCACTCTGATGCTATTTGGGAGGAAAATAGCTGCTGCTATCAGCAAAAGGGTTACATATGATTTTATAATGCTCTTTACCATGGTTTTTCGCCTATCAAAAATTGTTATTCACTCAAAATTTTTGTGCTATCCAACCAATGTTTTTTAATAGATTAACTTTTACGATAGCGGCAAAAAAGTGCCTGAAAACATATTTATTGCGGATATTTTCGCTATATCTGCGGATTTTTCGGTCGTAGTATTAATAATTGAAGGTGGAGTAACATTTCTTTGCCGCAAAAATAATTCTTAAGTGAGATAAGGCAAAAAGTTAGTCCAGTACTTAATGGTGGGAATTTAATTGAGACGATTATTTAGAAATAAAAAAGCAGTTAGTCCAGTTGTTGCTACTCTCTTACTAGTTGCACTCACAGTTTCTGCTGCAGCAATCGTTTATTTTGTCGTAATTCCAATGTTGAAAAATGACAATAAAATTGAATTTGGAATCACCTCTGTTAGTGATTTCAAAGATTATGATCATAATGGCAAAATAGACGCGCTGAAAGTTAACATCGTTGTTGTGACGACCTATGGCACCGGTGCCGCAAACATGTCAAAATTTGATTATGTTATTCTTAGTGAAACAGAAACTTATCAATGGGTATACACGAGAGCAGGCGCCTCACTCATCGGTGAAAATAGTGATGGTGATGTGGTAATCTCCGCTTGGAGTTCCTCGGGTGAGCTTGTCGAAGGACAATCATATACCATAAAAGTGACCTATGGTTCGAAATCAGAAACTAAATCCTTCGTTGCCGGAGAAGCAATCCCCGGGCCAGCAGTTACTGTCCATGTAATTGATCAAGATTCCAATCCAGTTGCAGGTGCAGCTGTCGATTATTATTATGCTAATGATGCTTTTGTTGGGAAACCAACACAAACAACCCCCAGTAGCGGCCAAGTACTTGCCTACTTGAAAATAGGTGAATACAAAGTCAAAGTTAGCTACCAGGGGTTCACCTATTGGTCTGAAACCTTCTTCCACCCGCAAATCTCAACAGTTACTGTTCGAGTTGGAGGAGGAGGACCAATGATGACAGTCCACGTTATCGGTAGCTCTGGTGGTCTTGAAGGTTTAACCGTTTATGGTTTTGATCCCTTCGGAAGATATATTGGAGAACATGCACAAACCAATGCAAATGGTGACGCATTCTTAACAATTAATCCTGGCACTTATGTTTTCAAAGTCTTCTATTTAGGTTTGAATTACAGCAGTCCACTGGTTGACTATCCGACTGTAAATGAAACCACTATTAACATCGGTGGTGGAACTGTTTATGCGCGAGTTATCGATAGTGACAATGTCGGACAATTTAATTTCAGAGTATATCTCTTCAGCTCAACTGGTTCTTACCTCGGTATTAGTAGAAGAACGAACCAAACCGGCTATGCTGCCTTTACCCTCTCAGAAGGTGCATATCGTTTCCGAGTGGATTATGGTGGTGCACGAAGCTGGAGCGAGATCTTTGGCGCCGCAGATGGTGCTGTAATTAACATTTATATCGGTGGAAAAGTTTATGCCCATGTTGTCTATGGTGCTGCTGAAACCCCGCTGGCAAATGTACGAGTCTACTTATTTACCGCTGCGGGTTCCTATACTGGTTTGTCAGCTAGAACGAATGCAACCGGCTATGCGCTCTTTAACCCTGTTGCCCGAAGTACTTACTTCAAATTCCGTGTCGACTATGCAGGCAGTCGTATCTGGAGCAACGAATTCACAGGTGAAAATGCTACAACGATTGTTACCATTAATATCGGCGGTCAAGTTTTTGCCCACGTTGTTTATGGTTCCGACAACAATCCTATAGCCAATGTCCGTGTTTATCTCTTCACCTCCTGGGGTTCCTACACAGGCCTATCAGCACGAACAAACCAAACTGGCTATGCACGCTTCAATGGTGTCTTAAGAAATACAGACTACAAGTTCCGCGTCGATTATGCAGGCGGACAATTCTGGTCAACACTCTTCAATGGCTCTGTGGATGGTTTGGTAGTCGATATTAACATTGGTGGAACTGTTTATGCCTATGTGGTCTATGGACCCGAAAATGAAACATTAGCTAATGTTCGTGTCTATCTCTTCACCTCGTGGAGCTCCTATACTGGTCTGTCAGCCCGGACGAATGCAACCGGCTATGCCCGTTTCAATGGTGTCCTAAGTAATACCAATTATCGTTTCAGAGTAGATTATGCGGGCTCACAATATTGGTCAACACTCTTCAACGGTTCAGTGGATGGCTTAGTGGTCGAGATCAATATCGGTGGTATAGTTTACGGCCATGTTGTCTATGGACCAGATGACAGTCCCTTGGCAAATGTAAGGGTTTACCTCTTCACCTCCTGGGGTTCCTATACAGGTCTGTCAGCTCGAACTAATGCATCAGGTTATGCTCGATTTAACGGCGTACTTTCAACAACAAACTACAAGTTCCGCGTGGATTACGCAGGAGGACAATACTGGTCCACTACCTTCAATGGTTCTCTTCCAATCTATGTCCATGAGATGAATATTGGTGGCATTGTTTATTGTCAGGTGGTTTATGGCACCGAGAATAATCCACTTAACAATGTTCGTGTCTATCTCTTCACCTCCTGGGGTTCCTACTCAGGTCTTTCAGCTCGAACAAATGCAACCGGACATGCCCGTTTCAATGGAGTACTTAGAAATACAAATTACAAATTCAGAATCGATTACGCTGGCGGACAATTCTGGTCGACCACTTTCAACGGCTCCTTGCCAGTCTATACCCACGTAGTGAATATCGGTGGAACAGTCTTTTGCTATGCAAATGATGCGGGAACTCCCCTCGTCAATTACAGAATCTACCTTTTCACCGAAGGTGGAGCCTATGCGGGTTTAAGTGCACTAACCAATGCTTCAGGCTATGCCCAATTTAATGGTGTGCTAAGCAATACGAACTATCGTTTCAGAGTAACTTATGATAGTAGTTATCATTGGTCTGAACTTTTCAATGGTACTAGAACCAAACCAGTCGATCTAGATGTTTCTAAAATGCTATTACTAGATGCAAATCCTGCCTTGGACCAAATGATCACAACTACTACCGAACCACAAAAAATCAAAATAACTTCTTAAAATAAAAAAATAATAACCGTTGTGGTTATTATTTCTCTCTCTTTTTTTATAAAATTTCTAACAATCCTAATTCTTCTAATTTTTCTTTGTTTGGTCGCCCTGTCTCCTGGTCATAATTGCGGTATGAGTACCATTCTTTAAGCTGGTATTGTACATCAGGAACATGGCCGTCTGTTGGGCCGGTGAGTTTCTGGAGCATGACCCTTGGGAGGCGTTCGTTTCTTGGGTTCCAGCCGAGTTTGAGGTTGATAAGACGCTTGAGCGCAAACAACCTGTCTCCCAAGATAATCAATTCTTCTGGCGAAATCTTTTGTGCTTGTGCCAGAGAGAGTAATTGTGCAATGGTTGTTGCTGTGGGGTTATAGAATTGACAAATGCCAATTGCATTGTATACTTGTCTGTAGCTTTGGAGGTTTGTTAGCGCCTTGACGATCCCCTCATTAGCAAAGCGGTCATCTGGGATGCCTTCAACGCCAATCTCCGGGAAGTATTGTCCTTGCTGGGTAAGATAAGCATCACCATTCAGATGGCATGCTCCTCTTGGGCTTGTTACGTACATTAATGCCATACCACTAAAGGCACGAGGGTCATGATATGGGGCTTCTAAACCATTAACTTGAGCAGCAAGTTCGGCTTGCTTATATTTCTCAGCCAAAAATTTGGATCCTTCAGCCAGAACATCACCTATACCTTCTCTCTTAGCAATTACCTCGAGGAGGGTGATTAGTGAGCTGTCATCACCAAATGTGCATTTACAGTTTGCCGGAAGAACCTTTTTTGGAATGACACCTTTTTCCACAAGATCAAAGAGAACAGCAATTGTTTCACCTGCAGAAATAGTGTCCATCCCAAGGTCATTTGCCCTCACATTAGCATAAGCAACGACTTCTAAATCAGTAATACCAAGATTTGTTCCGAAGCTGGCACAGGTCTCATACTCGGGCCCATCAATTCTGGGGAGTTTATAGGGACCGGTTGGAATTTCAATCTCCCGACCACAAGCAATGGGGCAGTGATAACACGCTTTTTTCCCGACAAGGATTGTTTCTGCCATAGTTATTCCTGAGAGATCGCCAGCATTCTCTATTGTTCCTTCGGACCAATTTTTGATTGGCATATCACCATACATCTCTAGAGCCACATCAACATTTCCTGCAGTGCCAAATTCTTGCAACAATTCAAAGCTGAAGCCGTCTCGACACTCCTCAAGTCCTTGCTTACTTACCTCTTTAAAATCACTTGGGAGGTCGAAGGTCGTGTTAGTTCCCTTAATCACAATTGCTTTCAAGTTTTTCGAACCCAAAACTGCGCCCAAGCCTGTTCTCCCAGCTGTTCGGCCATTGCCAGTCATGATACAAGCATACTTAACTAGGTTTTCACCTGCCGGCCCGATGACTGCAACTTCAATTTTTTTTCCCTTGAAATCCTTACTAAGTTGTTTTTGTACCTCGTATGTTCCTTTTCCCCAGTAAGTCTTTGCTGGTAATAACCTTGCCTTCCCATCATCAATTACTAAAATAGTTGGTTCTGTAGCGGCTCCTGTTATAATCACTCCATCAAATCCAGCAAATTTCAATGCTGGGCCAATTTTCCCGCCAACATTAGACTCCCCCCAAATGTTTGTTAGAGGAGAACGAGAGCAAAAAGTCGAACGCGAAGTGCAATAGGCGGGCAAGCCTGTAAGAACACCGGTGAGAAAATAAAGGGGGTTCTCAGAAGCGAAGGCTTCAGGGATAACCTCGCGGTTTTTAATAAATTGATAGTAAAGATACGCCCCCAAACCACTCCCGCCGGAGAACTTTTGAACAATCTCGAGGGGCAATGGTTCTGTCGTAATTTCTTGTGTTGTAAGGTTAACTTTTAGCAGCTTTCCACGAATTCCAACCAATGGTAAATCCTCCTCTTCCTAAAACATGGTATAACAGAGGGTACGAATAATTTCCTTGTTTAGTTCTTTAGGATTAACAAGCGAACCGGTATCATTCAGAGCAAATTCAATGATCAAAGGCATTTTTTCCTCGAGAAGACTTTTTGTCACCCCGAAATCTGATAGCTTCGTTTTCAAGTCAAAAGACTTCCGGAATTCTTCAATCTTATCAATAAGTGTATGGGCACCCTTTGCATCGAGGGTATTTACCAATTGTAGGGTATAGGCAATTTCTGCATAGCGTTGTTCAATAATAGGTTCTGATAAGCAATAGCGCATCATATGTGGTAATACTACAGCTACTACTTGTGCATGGGGGAGTGAAAGAACCGCTCCGAGAGAATGGGCTAAGGCATGAACGCCTCCAATCTGACTATTGCCAAAAGCGAGTCCTGCCATTGTTGCAGCATTATGCAATTTCTCACGTGCAACCATATTATCCTTGTCAGCCATCACTTGTGGTAAAAATTCAAAGATCAATTTGAGCGCCTGCAATGCAAGACCATCGCTAAAATCGTTGCGCCATTCAACAGTAAAGGCTTCGATAGCATGAGTAAGAGCATCAAAGGCCGTGGCAGCAGTCAAGCTTAATGGAAGCGCCTTAGTAAATTGCGGGTCAACAATAGCTAAATCAGGAATTAATTCGCGATGAGCAAGGCTTAATTTTTGCTTGGTCTCAGGGTTCTTAATAACTATCGCCCAGTTAGCATCAGAGCCCGTGCCACTGGTCGTTGGGATGGCGACAAAACCGGCTTTTTGCCGTAAGACTAAAGGGTCTTCGGGAAACACCTCTGCAATATCCAAATCTGGATTCTCATAAAAAACCCAAATTGCTTTTGCGCCATCTATCACTGAGCCACCTCCAACAGCAATGATTAAATCAACATCTTCTTGTTCAGCCAATTTCGCTCCCTCGCGAGAAGGGGGAATTGCCGGTTCAGGTTGAATGGCTGAGAAAATTACAAAAGGAATATCTTCCTCTTTTAATAAATCGAGAACAGGTTGGATGGTTCCCAGTTGTAGAAGTGTAGTATCTGTTACAACTAAAGCCTTTTTTGCATGAACTTCGCGTAAAGCTTCGAGTGCTTCTTCACCAAAGGCAATCTTACGTGGAGAACAAAAATACCACATGAGCTAATTCTCCTGAGGGTAGAAAAGAAAAAAGAGGGATGCTAAAGGAACACACTCTCAATCTTTTGTGCGGTATTCACTAGTTCTTGTGCTGCTTTTGCAGCTCGTAAAACTTTGGCCTTATTACCAACCAGTTTGAATTTTCTCATAAGAATTCCTTTGATAGGATCAATCTTCCCGTGAATTAAATCGACCCAATTGGAGTATTTCCCACGATATTGGAATTCTGTCTGAGGGGCTTTTGCTGGGTCTTCAATAAATTCAACCCGACGACATTCGCCATGCCAGAGGTCAATATAGAAGGTCAAGTCTTTCTCAAGTTTATCATCTGCTTCAATGACAAACAAAAAATCGCCTTCCCAATCCTTCGCAGCTTCTTGCCAAGCCTTGCCGGCTTCGCCATTTAAGGCCTCTTGATACTTTATTAGCCATTCTTTACTAGGAAAATTCACAACCAAATTAAACACTAACTCCTGTTACAATTGATTATCTATTGAATAACCTTTGAATTTATAAATTTTCGGAGAGAGGTGTTGAATAGAGGAAAAGTAAAAAATAGAAGAATGATACTTCCTCACATTGGTCTTCTACCGGTTCTTTTCAAAGCAATAGCTTAGTTAAAAAAAATTTAAGCTTTAGAAAGAAAAAGAGAGAGAATGACGCTTTAGGCTTTTTCTCTCAATTTTTTAGTTATGACCATCACTCCAAAACTAACGCTCATTATGATGCCAATTATGTAGCCCGGTAAGCCAAAAATTGTTGTTGTAATAGTTCTTGTAATAATATCCCAGTATTTTAGCTCAACGTTTAATGAAGTAAATTTAACATTAGTGAATGTGCAGTAACTTGGATCTACAGCTAAAGCGATTAACAGGTAATTTAGAGGTCTTGCTACACCGGTTGTCCATTGATGCTCTATTTGGATTATCCCTTTTTTTATAATTTGCAGTTTAAGAATGCCATTAATTCTGGTAACAATATATTGAAGTGATGCTGAAGAGGGAAGCGTTCCATAAGTTGTTTCAATAATATCAAATCCTTGGTTATCAGGATTAGCACTTATACAATATTTACCTCCATGGGCATCCCAAGCATCCCAACAATCAAAAGCACAAAGCCTTAGATACCCTTTCGGTGTTGCTTCGTCAAAAGTTCCATTCTCAAAATAAAAACTACCAAGAGCAAACGTGAACTGTTTTAATAGGCTTCCAGTATACAGATAGTCTAATTCAAGAAGTAAATTAAATCATAATAGAGTTTATTTTCACCGAATCCAAAGTAAACAGTCTCCCATTCATAATTGCCTGGTTGATTATCATAAGTCATAGATATCATCGTCTTATTTAGTATAGTCGTAACTAGATTCGAATCCGCGTAAGGTAAAAAGCCACTAAAATCATTGATAGTATCTGTCCCACCAAAAGAAGACGTCTCCAATAAAGAGCGAGAGCTCATTCCTAGTATGCAAAACATCATAAGTAGTGTCGTTATCTTTGTTTTCAAAAAAATCACTCCTTTTCTTACTTATTTTTTCCTTGTTTAATTTTAAATATTTTTCTATAAAAGTACCTTTCTATAAAAGTACCTAGTTCATCATTTGTTATTGAAGAGCTAATTCATTCAAAACAATCAATCACTGCACCTTCTCCCCTTGACTTTTGTCAACAAAAACGATGGGCGATAATGCTTTCTGTGACTAGCTATAAAAAATGCCACCTTGGTGGATTCCCTATTATCAATGAGTGAAAAAAAATAACATTAGAAGAGTCATTTAATCAGGAGAGAATTTTTCTCGAGTAATTTTAAAGATAACAGGATTGTAACCGTCAGGGCAAGCATGAGTGGCCTCGTCTTTGTTTTTCAACCAAGGAAAGTTGGCTTCATAAGTCATTGCGTAGATTTTTGGAAGCATAGAATACATCGCAGAAAGGCAGAGCTTACCTTTAACTTCACCCTCTTCGAAAATAATTCTATCCCCGATTTTATGACCAGCTGCGCAAGTGCCTTTTTGGGAAATGACTTCAACAACAATTCTTTTGTA
>Ga0164310_10000043_pt1 | contig 59724 bp, 72 predicted proteins | sample GuaBasSedimGuay1_FD_121795 | JGI IMG/M metagenome (GOLD analysis project Ga0164310, IMG submission 121795) | Subseafloor sediment microbial communities from Guaymas Basin, Gulf of California, Mexico - Guay1, Core 4569-9, 0-3 cm | ecosystem: Environmental > Aquatic > Marine > Hydrothermal vents... | reverse complement strand
AGCTACTGGTCCAATTCTATTACTACTACTGGTTTGTTAAGTTGCTTCATTTTGTTGACAGCATGCCTTGTTCCCCGACTATCTGAATAAGCAAATGCTATCATTTTCTCTGCAAGATTTGCAATTATTACATTTCTACGAAACGGTGCCACTTTTCCATATTTTCTATAGTCAGGATATATAATATATATTGGTATTCCATTATCTCTTGCATATCTTTGTGCCAGTGTATCTGCACCTTTTGCTCCTCCAGAGATAATCATTGAGATATCGTTAACATGGGGGTCTAGTACACGCCGCATAAAGTTGTAGTCATTAAAACGTCTACTACCTACTATTGCTACTTTGTACACAGTTCCCTCCTAGGCGCTTCTGGCAGGATTTGAACCTGCGACCTCCGGTTTAGAAGACCGTTGTTCTATTCCACTGAACTACAGAAGCAAATGAGGTAAAAGCTGCCATGATAAATGGATAAATGGATAAAAGTTTCATTAAACTTTTCAAAGCTATGTAATCAAGGCATCCAACCCCAAGTGCCGATGGCAGGAGTCGAACCTGCACTCCCGAAGGAACCTGATCTTAAGTCAGGCGTGTCTACCATATTTCACCACACCGGCAAAGGTGGCGGGGGAGGGATTCGAACCCTCGATCTCTTGCTTATGAGGCGAGCGACTTAACCACTTGTCCACCCCGCTATATAAATGTTAAAGGGCTTAATTAGAAATCAAGGTCGGGATGGCTGGATTCGAACCAGCGATTTCGCGGCCCCAAACCGCGCGCCTTAACCACTCGACCACACCCCGAATGTGGCCCATTTTTGATAAGGCAGGCATGGACCAGAAACTGCCATGCGGGTTCGAGTTCCCGTTAAGGGGACCAGAGGACGCTTGTTTATGGTACAATCGTCAAAACCACGGCAGGTCCCAGCCCATAATCCTATAAATTACGGCTGGTCCTTGTGGAGCTACTGGGATTCGAACCCAGAATGCCTCGGTGCAAACGAGGATAGTTCCCCATTACTATCATAGCCCCAATATATCAGGGCAAAAGCTGCAATGATATAGATTGTGTGATAACCTTTGGCTATGTAATCATCACATCCAGCCCTCAGTGTGCCCAATGGGAGTTGAACCCATGACCCTCTGTTCTTCAGACAGATGCTCTACCGACTGAGCTACAGGCACAAATCAAAGAGGCAAAAACTATAGCGATATAAAACGTATAAACAAAGTATAGTTGTTTGCTATGTAATCGCTATATCCAGCCCCAAGTGCCGATGAGAGGATTCGAACCTCTACGCCCGAAGGCACACGCTTCTAAGGCGTGCGTGGCTACCAAGTTTCACCACACCGGCATTGTGGACGCAGATGGATTTGAACCACCGTGGAGGACAAACCTCGCCGGTTCTACAGACCGGTGCTTTCAACCAGACTCAGCCATACGTCCAAAGGAGCACCTAAGAGGATTCGAACCTCCAACTCTTGGTCCGTAGCCAAGCGGTTTATCCATTAGCCTACAGGTGCTAAAAGCCCTCTATTGTTAATGTGCTGTCATATTATAGCAGAAAATCTATGATTTGTCAAGTACTTTTTGGAGCCGAAGGTGGGACTCGAACCCACAACCCTCCGCTTACAAGGCGGTCGCTCTATCCAATTAAAGCTACATCGGCTGGCGGAATGTGAAGGATTCGAACCTTCGAGACAGTACTACCGTCTACCTCCTTAGCAGGGAGGCGCTTTCAGCCACTCAGCCAACATTCCACAATGCTATAATTTATTATCCTGTACTTCTGACAAATGTAATAGTTTCGTCAGGTATATCTGCTGGAGAGTTGTACTCTTTGGAATTAGTTCTATGAGTAAAGACGAAGTAACCATAGTCGTTTCTTCCGACACTTACTCCTCTAAATTTTCCACCATGGGCTGGAAATGTACCCTCTCCAATTTCTAAATTTTCTGGAGCCTTTTCTACTAATTTGACTCCGCCAGTAAGTGATATATCTGTCATCTTTTCACCAATTTTTCCAATTGCATTCACGTTCCCAACGTAGAAGACCTCTTTGATGTGGGTCTTTCCACGCTCTGCGACGAGCCTTGCTCAATTGCCGTTTCCAATATCGACCACAACCTCTTCTGGGCCATCTACAAGCGGGATAACCATTAATTATTCGGATTCTCTTGCCAAATTCTTTCCACGTCTTACGATAATTAAGTTTATGCATGTGACGGCTCCGTAACCAGAATTCTGTTAGATTTCTAATGTTAGAAACCTGCCCACATCTATCTCACCTTGCGGTGGTAACTCTTTATGAGTTACTGCTCCAACCACGCCATCATAGTGCCGCTCACCCACTAGGCAATTTAGGATTGCTACCTCGGTGGTAAATCGGACTAAATTTCGGGGGTGGTTTCTTATGTTCACCGTGGCCCCTGCCTACTGATAGTCCTCCCACCTTAAGCGGAGTAGTCCTGAGTTTCCTCTGCACAATTGTACAGCGTGGGCTCAAGCCGTCACAAGGAGGTCAGAGTGGGAATCGAACCCACCAAAAAACGTTTTGCAGACGCTTCCCTAGCCGATTGGGTTTCTGACCTAACTTATCCATATAAGTACATGAAAATCAAGTGGAGGATGGAAACAAATCCCCCATACATGCCCTGCAAATGGTATACGGTCATATCCAAAGGGCGCATGCAATAATAAATCAAAGCCAATAAAAGGTATCACCATAGGCGGAGACAGCAGGACTCGAACCTGCACAGCCTGACGGCCTCACTAGTTTTCAAGACTAGCGCCTTATCCTGTTCGGCCATGTCTCCATAAGTGCCGATAGTAGGATTCGAACCTACATGCCTTTCGGCGATTGCTCTTGAGGCAACTGTGTCTACCAATTTCACCATATCGGCAAAGGCGGTCTTGAAGGGATTTGAACCCTCGATCTCTTCCTTGACAGGGAAGCATGTTAGACCAAACTACACCACAAGACCAAGGTCAGGAGGAAGGGATTCGAACCCTCTTTATCGGGGCCACAACCCGACGGTTTACCGCATAACCTACCTCCTATCAAATTTTGTTCGATATTCGATATCTTCTAGCTCTTCATCCATTTTATCCGATTCGCTGATTGGGCCGTCTTTATCATCATAATAATAGACATGATCTATTTCTTCTTGTTCATCATCAACGATGGCTAAAATTGTAGATAAAAGAGTCAATGTTGGTATTGACATAGCACCTCCTAGGCAGCTAGGGGAGGATTCGAACCGCCATCGTGGGCTTCAAAGGCCCGTGTCCTACCATTAGACGACCTAGCTTCAGGTTGCAGAGGAAGGATTCGAACCTCCGTAAGCGGATTCAGAGTCCGCTGTCCTACCACTAGACGACTCTGCAGCACGGAGTGCCATTCAACCCCTTTTGACACTCCCAGCCCTGCCTGTTCAAACAGCGTCTTTGATTTACTACGGTGTAAACCAACGTAAGGGGTACAGGGCATAGGCAGGGGATGAAGGACTCGAACCTCCGGTGGCAGTTTTGGAGACTGCTGGTTTAGCCACTAACCTAATCCCCCGCATATATTATAGTACAATTGTTAATGTGCATATCTTCAGGCTGTCGAGGAGGGACTCGAACCCCCAACCATCTCCTTAACAGGGAGCCACTCTACCAGTTGAGTTACTCGACAATATAGCTCCAAGTGACAGTATTATAGCATAAAACGGCTTTTTTGTCAAGCGCTATTTGATGAGATTGTGTGGGGGAGGAGTCACCCTCCCCCACTTGGTTTATTAATTATATCAAAAATCTACAGCAACGTGTCAGTTTCAGCCCCAGGTCGAATGGCCGAAGGGCCATCGCCCAGATCAAAATCTAGCACACCATTAAATTCGCCCCCAGTACGGGCGCCAATTTCCAAATATAGTTGCACCAAATAAGCATATTGCTCAGTATCTACTTTCACAGTACCATCACTATCAATGAATACGCCCAAAATGACCAGTGCATTTGGTGATAAATTGTTTTTACAGAATGAAATCAAACCAGCATCTAATACATCATGGTATTTGATTTCATCTTTATTCATCAGATGCCTTTGGAGTAACTAGATATGTACCCTGTGTTGCAAATACAAAGGTCAAGTATGCAACTGCTGCATTTTTTAGGCCAAGCCAGGTGCAAGCCCATGGAAGATCAAAAAACAATTGCAAACAATTGAAACCAAAGGCACCAAGCACTACCACTAAACCTGAACCAAGAATGACTAGTTGCTGAACGCGGTCACTCAGAGCATTATACCAGCTATTTAATGCTGGAAAATACTCAAGAACTAGTGACCACAGTGTACCTGCTACTGCAAATGTAAAAATTTGTTCAACTGTAATTGTTAACATTATACTCTCCTTTTTTTGAGAATTTCGTCAACGAACTCTTTAGCTTTAGCTTTCAAGTCGTCTAAACTTTTGTTATTATTGATTACGTAATCATAGTAACTATCTTCATCTGGTAAAGATGCTTCACTTACATCATTATACATAGCCGTGCCAAAAAGAGTGTGGTATTCTTCTGGTCTTCGCATTCTAACTAGCACTACTGGATGAAAATGATCTTTTACGGCTTTTGCTTCATTGGGAAATCTCCAATCGTCAATAAAGTAATATTCAAAGCCTTGGGCATCGCAATCTTTTATATACTCAATAGCATGATTAGCCCAAAGATCAATGTCATATTCTCGTCCGATTCGTCCAATTTCCTGCAGAAGTTTTCGGCCTTTTTCATCTTTATTACCGTCCCAGCCCATTTCAAAAGCAGTGTCTTTCACTTTTGCCGCAAATGGAACTACAACAGAACTTATATCAAGGTCTTTCAATAGATAATCACCACAAAACGCAGCAAAAGTAGATTTACCTTCACCGGCACGACCACCAATGAGGATTATCATATTCTAACTCCTCTAACTGGTTTTGTATCATCATCTTCAAGGTCTTTCTCTTCAACAAATTTTGCTGGTGTAATAAATGTTGCGACAGCTACCTCTTTCTCGTCTTCTGCAGCCGATTTTAATGGAGCATAAGTAATATTATCAATATGCTCTTTTAGCCATGCGGCTCTGGTGTCAGTTACTGCTGACTGTTCTAAAAGCTCTAAAACACTAATACCCTTTTTCTCTATGTAAAGTCGCCAACAAGAAAAACAATTGCTCTTAGGCATACGTTTTGCAGTATATCTTGGATGTGTGGGGCAATGCATAATTACCTCCTACTCTGTATTTGCCTCTTCAAGTATTCCCTCTAGCACTCTCGAACTGATAAAACCATGTTTTACTAGAAAGTTTACAAGAAAAACTAAACCGTCCTTTCCTATAATTATAGTGTCAGGTGTCGTAATGAAAAAACGTGAATTTTTGCTCTTTCTAATCACATATGTATCCGAGCCCGCTAGAGAAAGAACGCTAAGTTTTTCCTCGTTGCTCATTGAATATCCTTTGCCTTTGGTAGAGCACTGTGTAAATCAAGCTCTCGCCTTAGACTTGCTAAAAATCTAGGGCTATTGATTGCATTGGCCATTGCCAACATAGTAGTAGCAAGCGCTGAATCATAGTCATCATCTACAGTTGAAACAGGAATATCTTTATCTGCCCATGACACTCCATCAACAGATAGAGCAAAGTTTGCTTTGGCATCAACTTTCCATCTGCCATCAACATCACGCATACCAATAACACTGAATGATACACGTTGTCCTACTACATCATCAAAATCATAGCCCTCCTTTAACATTTTTTCAAATTCTTTGTCTGTTAAATGCTCTTTCTTATCCATTTAGCGTGCCTCCATAACAAGTCGTGCAATTTCTCCAGAATTATAACATCCTCTTCATTATGATATAGAAGCTCTTTCAGAGCTTTCTTATGCCCATATTTTGCACGCATAAACCATTGAGGGTCCAAATGTGTTTTACCCTCGATACCAAAAAATTTTGTGACCGTGCCCAATCTATTACTATTCAATTTGAATGCACGTCTAACCTTATAGTAAAGGTCCCAGTGATACATTTTTCCAAATGCTGGAAATTCTTCTTCTAATCCCCAAAAAGTAGCCCTGGTCCTTATATATGGAATATCAAATCCAGTTCCATAATAAGTTACGACAATATCTACATTCTTAAGTTCTTCTAACAAGCTTTTTATAATCCGTTTATCAAAAATTCCGTTATAAAGTTCTTTCTGTGTGATGGTGTCACTAACAATTTTATCCTCGCCACGATATTTGATGCACCATGTTAAAACGAAGCCCCAATTGGCATCAAGATTAGATGCTTCAATATCCAAATAGGCAATGCACTTATCGTGCCACCAATCATCCCTTTTTATTAAGCCCTTTCGAAAACAATTTGGATGTGTCTCTATCGTGTGGCGATGAATACATCGTAATTCTTTTTCGGTCATCAGACCTCCTTAGTAATAATACCGCACAGTCAAAACAAATTTCTCTCTCTTTACTATTTAGAAGAGTATTGCACATAAAACATCTTCTTGCTTTTATCATGCTTTAGATATTCCTTTTCTAAATCGTATTGATATATCATCTTTATTTAGGGGCTCAATATCTTGTATACGTTCAATAAAAGCCTCGTCTGTTAATTCCCCGCCTATAATATATGATATTCGATCTGTAACGGTTTTAAATATCTGAGAAACAGTCAAACGATGTAAACCAAGTAATCGTCCTATTTCGGAATAGCTATAGCCAGCAGAAACCGCCCACATAATATTGCTTTCTTGCTCAGATAGTAAGCCATCTTTTGCCATTTTTTCAATGACCATCTCTATCATTATAGCATTATTATATGAATCACTGTTAACGTCGGCCCTTTCCTTGATATAAGGTAATTGTCTGATGTATTCTCCGATAATCCAACTCATTAAAACTGTGTCCAAGCTCCTTCTAATTGAGCAAAGCAAATTTCTCTATAGAAACAATTACTACACTGATATCCGCAAATTCTAATGGGCTTTTTATCCATGTTCTCAATTACATATTCAATAGTCTCAGTAACATTATCTACTAATGCTGGCTTAATATCAATTCGAATTAGATCGCCGCCATTAAGATATCCATAATAAACTTCGGCATCTCTGCCATAAATATTTCTATACGCCCATGCATATATATAAAATTGAATGCTGTGTAATTGATACTTGGATGGCTTTCTACCACTAGTTTTCCAGTCATAGACAGCAGTATCAGTAACACGGTCCATCTTACCAATTATTTTTATCTCTTCTGTTCTACCATTCCACGGAAACGAAAAGAACATTTCCTTTTCGCCGCCATTTATCATTGGTTCTATTTGTTTATAGTAATTTTCTAACATGCGCTTAAAGCTTTTGGGAGGTTTCTTTACTTGCTTGTCAGGCATAAAATTACCATCCTGACTACGAAGTTCCCATTCTTTCAGTGCCCAAGCAAGAGCATCATCAAAATTGTCAAATTTCTCTATGGCCTCGTGTACTATACCACCAAATATTACATGATCTGATAATTTGGCCGCCTCAGGATGATGTGTCCTGTACCAAAATCGTTGAGGGCATTCTAAAAAGTCACCAATACTAGTCGCACTAAGACGTTTCATCAAGAACCCTCAAAGAATGCTCCGCGTTTATTAGCACTCTCCGTTCTCCAAACATCAATCATATCTCGATATACTTGAAACAGCAACTCTTTCTCTTTTAGCTTGCCCTCATTCTCAGCTAAAATGCCCTTGATTTCTGCCAATTCTTGGGCTGTTTCTTCATCGCAACCGAGTACATGATAGTGTGATTTTATATATGCCATGCTGGGTGGTTTACCACCAATATGGTATTGAGGTAAAGATGTGACTTTCTCAGTGATCTCGGCCTCCAGTCGCTCTAAAGCGACCTTGTCTAGCATGATCTGGGTTTTCAGCCCCCCGATTTCTGTAGTTAAATTAGCTAACTCATCAAAATCGGGAAGGTCCTCGATGTTCATATGTCTTCCTCCCTTAATATCCTGTCCAGTTCAAAATATCGTTCAATATTGTTTATAGCAATTTCACAAAGCTCTAAACTTATTGGTCTAGGTAAAATCTCATCCATGTGTGCCTTGAGCGATTCTGGACTCATGCCCGTATTATACACCAAAAGAGGATTAAAGTCAAGTGTTTCTTCAAGGGGCGTCAAACCCCATGTAAAGGCGACCTTTCGGATGGCCTTGCTAGGGATACCTGTTCTTTGAAAAATTGTATTTATTGACAGACCGCTAGCAATATATTTTAGAATAAAAATATCGGCTTTTAAAGTTACCAAGTACACCGGAACTTTATCTTTTATCAGTGAAATGAAAACGTCCCATAATGATACATCTTCTCCAGTAGTATCTTTTAATTTATGCCATTCTTTTAATAGAATAGAGCGTATGTCATTTGTCGTGTCCATTTAATCTCTCATAAGCCAACAGTAATTCATGATACATGTCTGCCATTTCTCGCATAAGTTCATTCCAAGTTTCAAAACTTAAACATATAATATGTCGTACGCCGGTACGTGCTTTTTCAAACTTCAGAAGAACAACTGGCAATGCATAATTTTCTTCAGCTATTTCATCAATACCATCAAACCAATCTTTCTTAATGGTCATTGATTTACCGCCATAACCGACTTTTGCCTCACCAACAAATTTTCTAGATAGGTGGGCATATTTTCCAATAGCGTCTGGCCTCAGCATGGGAATATCTAATTGCGTGCCAATGGCACCAGACAGAGCGATTCTTTTCCATGTGCCTGGAAAATCTTCATTTAATAATTTACAAGCATCCCGTTCCCATCGTGAGCCCTTTTCTTTCTGTGGATTACCCATCAAATAAAACCTTTTTTATCTTTCCATAGATCACTTAAATCTTGATTTATTATATTCACAGTCTCATCTTCAAATTTCAAATTTATTTGCCCAATAGGGCCATTTCTAGCTTTTCGTATAATAAATTCCAATACATCCCTATCAGGGTGGTTATTATTATAAACAGCTTCTCGATACAGCGCTACCATAATATCTGCATCCTCTTCGAGATTGCCGCTCTGTCTCAAATCGGCCATAAGCGGTCTTTTATTCTCTCGCAACTCACACTGTCTATTCATTTGTGAAAGAATAATTGTTGTAATACCAAGCTCATTGGAAAGTAACTTCAATTTTCTAGATGCAGCGCCCAAAAGATGAGTTGCTTCGCCAGCAGTACGTTCAACTACAATACCGATGTAGTCTACTCCAACCAACTTAATACCATAAAGCTGGTGGTATTTTCTTATTGTGGCTATGATATAATCAATGTCGCCTTGAAAATTACTATCAATATGAATCGGAAGTTCCTTCAGTTCTGCTTTTGCAGCTTCTAATTTCTTGATATCCTGTTCTGTAAGACCATTACCACTGCGTATCTTTTCAAGAGGAACGCCGCTAACTATTGCAAACATACGCTGTTGTATACTTCTAAGACTCATTTCACGATTGAATAGAAGAACAGGGTTTCCTTTCTTTGCAACATTTAATGCCACTTTTATCAACCACGCTGATTTTCCGTGTGATGGTCTGGCTCCAATATACCATATTTCACCGCTAAGAAAACCCCCTGTCATATGATCAATGTCTGTGAAACCAGTGGACATGCCATCAATTCCAGGCTCATCTTTTTTTCTTAGAATAAGTTCAAATGTTTCATCAACTGCGTCGCTAAGTAGCACAACATCTGGACGATCTATTTCCATAATAAGATCATCCAATTCTTTATCAAGTTGAGATATTACTTCATTTACTGCGCCCTTATTCTTCTTGAGATAATGAGGAATTTTTGCATTAATTGAAAGAAGACTTCTAATTTTATAATCATCATTCAATCTTCTTACGTACTCATGAATATTCTTTACATTTTCATGGTGCTGACAAAGATATTCAAGATATTTTACACCACCAGCCTCGTCTAATAAATTAGTATCTTCCAGCTTCATTTTCACAAGCGCAAAATTTGGCTCAATTCGTCCATCGGCCAAACTTTCTATGGCCCGATAAATAATCTCATTGTGCCGTACACTAAATCTACGTGGACTGAGTTTGTTTTTTATATCATATATTATATATCCATCTGTCAACAATAAACCCAAAACTGCTTCTTCAACGCCACTGTTAAAGAGTTCTTCCATGTTTTACCCCAACTTTATAAATTTAGCCATAAGGCTAAGCGGATGGTGAGGAATCGAACCTCAGCTACTCGACACTAGCAACGAACTATAGTATCAAGGGGCAACCATGCCCACCCATCCATGATAGTAGGGGGCCGAAACCCCCTACATTTTACTGAGGAAATAGCTCATCAAGTTTTCGTTGAACATCCTCACTAACTGCTGTTTCAGCAGCAGCAAGAGTGTCATCCATGGCCCTTCGAGCTTCAAAGATATCTCTCAACGAAACTCCTTGAAGGGCTTTCAGCATTTCCTCTGGAGATAGTCGAATGCCCAAAGTTTCGAGAGCAAATTTCTCTTCGTCTGGTACATTCACTTCGTCATTCTTATTTGGATAAGGAATGACATTGGTGGTCATTTTACGACCACTACCAGTAGCGGTGATTACAATATCATAATTCCACAGACCAATTGGATTACCGGTTTCTGGATCAACAACGGCATCATTAATTGCGTTTAACTGCGAAAAAAGTGTCGGCCCACGTTCTAGAACCTGTACTTTGTTAAGAGGCTTAGCCTCAATATTAACAAGTAATTCTCCAGTCTGTGGGTCGTTGGCCGGAAATTGGCCTTGAATTGGATAAGTAATATTTCCGCTAGGTGCTACCTTTACAACGGTACGATTCAAGACATTCACCATGTAACGATTTTGACGTGCCAAAAAGCCACGAATTTGTCGTGGTGACACGTCAGGATTTTCTCGCATCAATTTTTGATTATTCTGACAAATTGGACAGATATCCTCACCCAAGCAAAGCACACTGATTTTACTTGCCGGAATATAGTGCTTTTCAAGATGGACTGCCTTTTTATCAAGAACTCTGATAGTTAGTGGTACACCTGAAATAAGTTTTACATATTCTGTTGGTTTGAATGAAGATTCAAACTCTGGAATTTCTGCAAATGGCATATTAAGCCTCCGTGTCTCCGTTTTTTAGTAATGACGTAATGGAGTTAATAGTATCTTGGCGAATCTTTTCTAGTGCCTCAATTGATTTTTGACCCCAAGCCAAGGGAACCTCCTCCATCAGTCTCATGTAGCGTCGAAACGCCAATTCAATGCTAACTAGTTGAAGGAATTTGACTTCATTCACTAGGTCATCATTTAATGCAAGTTCTTGTGGAACTTCGACAATAATATCCATGAACTTGATGTTCTTGAAGTCGCCCAAAGAATAAAGTCTTTCCGTTCCAATTTCCCTTTTCATAGTTCTCCCTCATATTTTACCTTGAGTGCAAGTGCATAGATGAATAGATCAAAGAATGCTTGCTCATAGGCTGAAAATGTGCCTTTATTTAAGATTAATTTACCAAACATGCTATTATATCTATCAATTATAGGCTGAGCAACGATCTCATCAATTTTCATGCTTTCAATAAATTTGCTGAGGTCTGCGCCCACTACAAGATTACCTGCTTCATCCATATCAAAGGTAGCAACAGCTTCATTGTCATTCTCAACCACTGTCATTTTTCCCGTCACCATTTTCTTTTTCGACACTTTTTTGTTCCTCCTTCTGATATCTTTTAGAACCGGCTACATTATAACACATTTCTACAATCTTGTCAAGTAGCTCTTTATCTTCTTTAAGCGCTATCGCTGTGTTAGCCGCACCGGGCTTATTTCCAATGGTTTCTTCTTCAAAACCAAAGTAAGACCCCCGATTTTTTATCACGCCCAGCAATGTTCCAAATGAAAGTACATCTCTATAAAAATCAATTCCCTTACCCCAAATAATATTTGTAGTAGCCTGTCTATATGGTTTACCAACTTTATTCTTCTTGATAGTAAATTTTATAAAGTGCCCTATTACATCTTCACCATCTTTGATTTCATCACTACGTTGTAGAAAAATTTTAAGTGAGACATAATGTTTCAGGGCATAACCAGCAGGCGTTGTCCACCCACCAACATAACTGCCCATGTTAGCACGAACTTGATTTGTGAATACAAATGCAACCTCTTTTTGACGAACCTTAAAGGCAACCTTTCTCAAGAACTTTGACGTAAGACGCGGTGCCAAAGCAACCTGTGCCTTATCCATTCTATTTTCAAGCTCTTTTTCTGGTGATAGTGCTGCCACTGAATCAAATAATATAACTCCATAGTCATGATCTATAGCACTCAGTGCAATTTCAAAAGAATCTTCCGCACTTTCTGGTTGAATAATAATAAGGCTGTCACTATCAAAATCTCCAATGATATCGTGAGCATAGGCATAATCAAGACTATTTTCTGTATCAATAAATGCTACACGTTCTCCAGCTAATAATGCTTGTTTAGCAATATTTAATAATAATGTGGTCTTGCCGCTGCCATCTGCACCATAAATTTCCGTGAAGCGCCCCTTTGGTATACCACCAATACCAGTAGATACATCAATTCCCAAAGAGCCCGTAGAAATGGCTGGTATGCCCTTTTTGTATTTTCGTATTGCTACTTCCTCACCGTATCTGTCCAAAATTTCATCTAAGAAACTGATTTCTTTCTTTTTGACCATTATTTACTCCAATAATATTCCTTTTTGATCTTAAATTCTACTGGTACTTGTTTTAGAAATGGTGCAGCTGCTTCTGTCATTTTAGCACCAATAAATGCCTCTACTTCGTCTTCTAAATCTTCTCTGTATTCGATTGCAATTTCATCATGTACTGTTAGCAAAAATCTAAAGTTATCAGGATGCGTGTAATCCTTATCAAATGGGTTTTCATAGAACATTTTTACCATAGCAAGTTTTATCATATCAGCAGAAGTGCCCTGGATAATATGATTTACTCCTTGCCGCTTTATTCTATTTATCTCGTAGATATTTTGTTTTGTAACCTTATAAGGTACGGTAAAATAGCGTTTTCTGCCATATAATGTATTACTATATCCTAGTTGTAATACCTTACTTCCTACGGCATTAATAAAACTTTTCAAAACAACATACTGTGAAAAGTATCTTTTCAAATAACCTTTGCCGACATCAAGTGGCCAACCAAAGTTACGTCGTAGACCATATTCAGTAGTTCCGTAAATCACAGCAAAATTTACATTTTTCGCCCGACGTCTCTGTGCCGCCGTAACACGCGTTAATGGTGTCTCAAAAATAATAGATGCGGTCAATTTATGAAGGTCGTCGCCATTCTTGAAAGCATCAATCATAAGTGGTTCGCCGCTTACCTCGGCCATGATACGCAACTCAATTTGAGAATAATCGGCAGTGGCTATCTTGAAACCATCTCTAGCCAGAAAACATTTTCGATACTTGAGCAGTGCAATAATATTTTGAAGATTAGGATTACTACTACCAAAACGTCCGGTGGCTGCACGTATTTGATTGAATTCGCTATGAATACGTCCGCTGACTGGATTAATAGCAGAAATAAATTCCTCTCCGAAAGCGGTTCCTGCTTTTATAGCTTTTCTATAATCAAAAAGCATATCTACAAATTCATGCCCTTTAAATTTCTGTAGTTCTTTTTGCGAAGAACTTTTGGTCTTTACGCCCAGTTTTTGTAGCACATGTAATGCTTGTTTACTACTATTGAGATTAATCATGGGCACTAACGTGTTGACTATTTCAGCGGGAGCCGTAATAGCCTCTAGCCTTTGTTTCTCTGCTTTACGCATCTGTTTTACTGGCATACATAAATTGGTTGCTGCCTCTAGTGCATTTTTATACTTGCCAGCAATAATATCAAATTTTTCAGCCAAATGATTACTAATTGTCATAGCATAGTGTGCCGCTTTTTCTTCTGATTCTCGTGCTAACTTAACCCATGCCTCGGCATCAAGAAGTACGCCATGGTACTCCATCAGAGCTACAACGGGTAAAAGCATCATTTCCAAATTCCAAACTTGCGGACTTTGATTCTTTTGCAAAAGTTTTTTCTGAGCCTCACAAATTGGTAGAAGTATAGCCGCATCTCTGGCCGCATATTCAAGCTGTTCTTGAGTAAATTCAAAATCTTTCTTGCCCTCAAATTCTTTACGTACATCCTTTTTGAGATCAAGCCCAAGATATTTATAAGCAACAAAAGCAAGATTATTATATGGTCTGGCTACACCAGCAAATTGCATTGTTTCAGCAATCATTGTATCAAAGACATTGGTAAGCAGTACGCCATAATTATGATATATCATCTTGATTTCATATTTGGAATTATGGCTAACACATACAATTTTTCTGTCTTGTATCAATTGAAAAAGAGAAAGAAGAGCGTCATTGTCCACTCTTCCGGCATTTATTACATATACTTCTTCTGGCAGAGCTATCTGAATCAAAAGTATCTTGGATGTATAGGGATCAAGTCCGCTACCTTCTATATCTAATCCTATTGTATTAACTGATTCTACTTTAGTAGTTAAGTTAATTAAAGATTCTTTAGATTCTATTAATATCATTTAATTAATACTCCTCCCCCTCGCGTTCGCTCTAGGATTATACCATAAATAAAAAGGTTTGTCAAGTACCAAATTTCCTAAATTGAACCTTGACAAACGGAGCCAAATATGGTATAATGTATACATGACTAATTATGACCCACTCTCTTTGTTTTATACTTATCTCAAGCGCCGCCTACGCTTCCATGAATCCATGATTGCTGTCATTCAGCACAGCAACAACGATGCCGAGCTAGAGCGGCAGCGATTGCTTAGAGATCAGCTTGAAGACATTATACATCACTTTGAGAGGTTTGTCAAGGATGGATTGGAAAATAATTAACCAAGACGTTATTAGTTGGGCACGTTCTTATGACGGCCCTTTATTTCATGCCATCGTGTGTGACCCACCCTATAATTTAGATACTATCAAAAAAAGATTTGGAAATAAAAATGCTGCTCCAGCCAAGTATGGTACGGATGGAGTTTTTCAACGTTCTTCTAGAGGGTTCATGGGGCAAGAGTGGGATACAGACATTGCATTTCAACCGCTCACGTGGGAGTTACTTGGAGAGGTGCTATACCCTGGTGCTCTATGCATGGCCTTCAGTTCTACACGAACTTATCATAGAATGGCTACAGCAATTGAGAGCGCCGGTTTTATTATTCATCCCATGATCGGATGGATACAAGCACAGGGTTTCCCAAAGGCTACCAATATAAGTAAATTATTAGATAAACGTGCTGGTGTTGAAGGACCAGTAGTTGGAGTTCAAAAATTGACCGGAACAGCCAGAATAAAGGGCAAGATAGGAACACACTCAAGTGCTTCACATGATGGTTATGAAACAGCAGAAATACGAGATCAAATAGAATTGAGAGGTCCAGCAACAGATTTGGCAAAAATTTGGCAAGAGCATAGATATGGGCTACAGGCATTGAAGCCGGCATTTGAGCCCATTTGTGTTTTTCAGAAACCTTATGATAAAGTGCCTCTTGATAGCATTGTTGAAACTGGTGCCGGCACGATGTGGATTGATGGAAATAGGGTCGGAATAGATGCCGTTCCAAGTAATCAGTTTGATGATGGAATGAAACCATTTGGACACGGCGCTGGCCATTCTTACACCAGAACAGAAAATAGTGGTAGATGGCCAGCAAATGTTATTTTGAGTGGCGATGTTGGTCTGCCCTATGAAAAATTTTTCTACTGCGCTAAACCAAGAAAAGAAGAACGCGATGCTGGCTTAGAAGAATTTCCAGATAAAGAGAGATTTACTGTTAAGCAAGGAATGACTGGCATTAGCGGAGATAGAAAAAATGCTGGTAAAAACCAAAAATCAATACCGGTTGGAAAATCCGTCGTAAAGAATACACATCCTACAGTAAAGCCAATAAAACTTACAAAACATTTGACTCGATTATTATTACCGCCTGATGAGTATTCTCCTAGAAGATTGCTTGTTCCATTTTCTGGTTCAGGATCAGAAATGATTGGCGGTCTATTGGCAGGTTGGGATGAGATTGTTGGTATTGAAATTGAAGACAGTGTTTGTGAGATTGCCGTCAAAAGGCTAGAGTATTGGAAAAATGAAAATAGATAAAAATCTTTGTTTTTATTGTGAGAAATGGTACGCTGATCCAGAGGATGCCAGAAAATGTGAGAATGGGCATGATGTTTTATTTGTTCCAATTCTTAGAGAAGATTTGAACAGACTGTTGAATTTTATCGCCACGGGCGATAGGACACTTTTGACCGAGCGACTTTCTAAAACACTTTTTAGATACACTAGGGCTTCAATAGATGAGTAAAAGAAAAGTAGGACGACCAAAAGATATTGTGTGCATCCTTTGTAACAAAAAAGTTTTGAAGAACCAGCCAAGAATGATTATACCAATAGATAGACCAATATATTTGAACATTATTGTACACCGCGATTGTTTGAAAAAATTTGACGAAAACAGCCTGAAAAATGCTGTAATTCAGCATATTCAGGGACTTTTATGATATAATTAGAGAGGAAACAGTGGAAAAAGAAGAAGTTATTATTGTCGAAGAAGGGGGCTTGCTTGTATATGCTGACATGAATACAGATGTCATAAAACTTGCTGAAGCAAAGAGAGAGATTTATTGTCCAAATTGTGGAACAATTATGGAATTGAATGGAAGATGTAAAATTTGTACAGAATGCGGCTGGTCATCTTGTGATTTATAGGTAAATTATGGGAAAGGAACGATTGACTTTGCCTAATAAGGCAAAGATGCGGAATCTGAAGCAGTATCAAAATTTGACTGATGAAGAGTTCGAGGAAATGTGGGCCGAACGTGAAAGAGCCCTTTCTATTTCTCCAGAGACTCTCGAAGCCCGTGTCAACGAAACTCTGGCAAAATTGGCAGATGATTATGACATGGATGATATGAAGTCAAATGACATGATTCAAATACGGGCACTTGTGCTGGCACAGATTCAATTAGAGGATTTAGAACAAACGGCTTTTACTCTTAGGCAAGAGGTAGACCACCAATCCGTTCAGATACTTGAGAAGGTAAATCGCATTCTCGGTGGTCTACGTAAAGACATTTCAGAAATTTCTAATGATCTTCAGCTTACTCGAAAAATACGAAAGCAAAGTAAAGAGGCCAGCGTAATAGATGCTCTTAATGATCTTAAGATAAAGGCCCATAAATTCTATAAAGAGAGAATGCTTTATATTTTCTGTCCAGAATGCAAAATGCTTTTATCTACTTTATGGCTTCAATATCCAGATATAGAAAGTTATTTGCAAGTTACTTGTGATAGATGTGGACATGAACTAAAACAGGAATTATCTTCACTTTATAAAACAGACAATAAGAATCTAGAGGATGTAATACTGCCATGATGATAGTTGATCTAGAGGGCAAAGAACGAGAGGTAGAGGATTTGAAAGTCATAGTCCATAATAATATGGATGCTGTTACTGGTGAACCAATTCAAATTGAATATGTCCAAGTTACAGTTTTAGGAAAGTATCGCCAGTGGATAAATTGGTATCCATTGGATGAATTTAGAAAAGCTAATCCAGATGTAGATATATGATAACAGTTGTAGCGTATAGAGACAAAGGCTGGTTTGGAAAAGAATTTGAGAACAATACTGATCGAGCACTTTACGAGCAGACGTGTTCTGCATATGGTGCTAATCTTATCATGTTAAATGACAGAGACCCTTTTCCAAATTTTGATGTCCCTGTAATAATATTTGATGAAGATGGACTACTCTCTCTAGAAGAATTTGAGCATCCCAAAGATGCTGTTTATGTTTTTGGAAGGTCTGGCCAGGATTTGAAATTATTATTCCCTAATTTAACATCTGTGCGCATACAGACTCCAAATAAACACCCATTGTTTGGATGTGTAGCGTGTGGAATTGTTCTAAAGGATAGATTTGATAAATGACAGTTTCTATTACTTCAAATTTGACACAAATAGATAGTTGTGATGCAAATACTGGCTGGTCTGATGGTACTGCCTATTCTGGTTTTCAAAGAGAAGGAAGCGCCTGCTTAGGAGATCAGATAAGTACATCTGCTTCATATTTTACAAAAACAATAAGTAGTACAAATGTATCTAATTCAATTATATATATATGGATGAAACTGGCTAGTCCGGAAACACAGGCAAATGGTGGTTATAGATTTGTTCTTGGAGACGGTACCAATCAGCGGGGCTATTATGTAGGTGGAAGTGATGCTGAAGCATTTAGCAGACAGGGCTGGTTTAGATTTATATTAGATACATCTAATCCACCAACAAGTTACGATCAAATAGCAGGATCATCTGAACCGAATTTTTCTGCAATAACTTTGATAGGGGTTGGTGGACTTCAGGCAACAAAGGCTGTTGGTAACTCACCTAACTTCTTCTGGGACAGCATAGATTATGTAGCTAACGATACCTATGCTCTGCTTATTGGTGGGGGAACTAGTGGTGATCCAGGAGTTTTTTCTGAAATTGTTGCAGAAGATGCATCTACTACAAATGGTTGGGGAATAGTTAGAGAACTTCAAGCTGGTGTTTATGGTGCTCAGGGCGCATTAAGATTTGGAGATGCTGGAACAAGTGATAGTTACTTTGAAGACAAAGATGCTGTTCTTGTTTTTGAGAATCCCGTAGTACCTATTACAGATACTTATTATGTGTTTGATTTGGTAGGTAATAGTACTGGTACCAACAGCTTTGTACTTGGAAATAAAGTAGGGTCTGGAGATACAGCAGTTGGTTCTAATGGGTGCACTATTCAATCTGCTGGTCCAGGAGTTCTTGTAAAGCTGGATGCTACAAATTTTAATACAATCAATATTTACGGATGTAAATTTTATAAAATTGCCAACGGAATAACATTGAGTTCTAGTTCATCTCATGAATTTATTGGTAATACTGTTGATCAGTGTGGAATTGTTTCATTAGCACAGCCGATTATACGAAATTGTGTATTTTCAGGCACCACCCATCTTACAACCAGTGGAAGTGCTGTATTATGGAATGACAATGTAAATATAAAAAATTGTTCATTTAATGCTAATACTAACACAAGTTTACATGCTATACAGCATCCGGCATCAGGTGTATTTGATTATGACGGATTAACATTTATTGGTAATGATTATGATATTTATAACTATGTAGTACCGTCCGGAAATATAACAGTTAATGCCTTAAATGGTGCAAATCCGGGTACTTGGGATACAATTGGTGGTTGGGTAGATATTATAAATGCTGTATTAATTACAATTACATTGGAAGATGCTGCTGGAAATCCGGTTCCTAGTGGAAGAGTGGGGGTCTATCGTCAATCAGACAATGCTGCACTTATGCTTGAATATGCAACAGCTGCAGGCATTGCCCAAGAATCTTATAATTATACTGGAGATACAAATATCTATGTAAGAGTTCGAAAATCATCTCCTGGTTCAACTAGATATTTACCTTATTTGACTACCGGAACAATAACGTCAGCTGGATATACTTTATCAGCTGTTTTGATAGAGGATACCGTTGCACAATAAGGATTGGTAAGGCCATACTTATAAATAATTGGAGAAAATTAGATGGCTAACATTAATGTTAACGATTTTACGGTCGATTATGTTAATAAATTAATTAGATATGATGGATCAGAAACGCCACCATATTTACTCTCAGAGATGTTGAGTGTAAATGCACTCTATTCATATTTGCAGGATACATTTGATGAACTAAATCAAATGGATGATGACATTCCTATGAGCGCCCAAACACCTACAGACTATACGCTTATCAATGGTTGGTTCATTGATGAAAAGAGCATTCAATGTCTAAAGGGCGGAGCAATTACAACTAACGGCTGGACCAACGAAATTCAAATTCTAAATGTAGACGGTATTACTACACATGCATCTATACCAGCGGATGTTGGTAAAACAGTAAACGATGATGCATCGCCAGTTGGAGAGCTTCTTTATGCAGAAGAAATTAGTTCTACCGAAGCCAAATGGTGGATTAGATCATCATCCACTATCGGCGATGGTTCAACAATGACCATTGATGGAAGCTCTGCTGACGGCACTGCCAATGGCGCATCTACAAGTGGTAATAATCTTTGGACCAACCTATATACACTTGGTACTTTATATGGAACACCAACACTGTATATAACCAGAGATGATGAAAGACTTTCACAGTCCGGAACTGGCACCGCCGCTTGGTGGGACACAGGACATATTGATATCCTTATTCTAATCAAAGAAGGTGGTACTGAAATTGGAGACAAGCTAGCTGGCGGAGACACGGGTTGGGTGCAAGTATTTGATCGTGATTGGACTGATGGTGATGGGTCTCTTTGGGATTGGTTTGAAGTTGACCTTGGTCCTGGAGGTAGGCAGGCTGTACCATTGGCTACATTCTCTGACTTAAATAATACTACTGCAGCATCTACCGTCGCTACATGGACTGATATAACAGTTGGAACAGCAGGTCCTTATTCTAAAGATATTGGTGATGGTAGTGGTCCTCAAAACTATGATTATAGTATTGACTGCGGCGGCAGAGCATTAAGTCAGGTATATGAACGACTAAAGTATATAACAAGAGATGGCGAGACATCTCTAATTGATGGTGTTGAAGGACAGCAATATACAGTTGTTGTTGGACAAGAGGGAACTTATGCTCCGTCTAAACAGGCACCTTTTGGAACTTTCGCCGGTGGTATTTTCTTCGGCGCGAGAGGTATTTGGATTGAGAACATGGCTGGTGCAGATGCCGAGAAATATCAGCTAATCGACAGTGCCGGCGTAACTCGTAACCCGCCAACACAAGCACCCATTACAGTTAGCTCTGTTGTTGCCGGAGATAGAGTACTTGTTGCTAAATCAACAGGTGCTGCCTCAACGGTAATTGATAAAACACAGTTTACTATATCAGGCACAATTCCTTCTGGTGCTGATTATATTCATGTAACTGTTCCAATTCCAAATGACACTCCAACATCGGGCTTTATTCGCGTAGTTGATACTGGAGTAAGCGAAGAGAGATATACTTTCTCAGGCTGGACAGATCATACATTTGGTTTGAATGTAACTACAACTAAGGAATATGTCGGACCAACCGATACAGCCTGGGTGCCATATATTGATAATGAAGCCACTTCAACCTCAATTGTTCAACCGTTAATTTATGTGACTGATAGAAATCTTGTAGCAAGAGTAAGAAAGTATGGTATTTTACCATTTGAAACCGTGGCTACACTAGTAACAGGTGGAGTAACCATTACTGCTATTAGAACAGAAGATACAATTGTAGCGTAATAATCTGAGGAGGTCGGCATGGGATTAGTATTCGATACGATCAATCAGATTATCGAGGTTGAAGCACCGGCCACAGAAATTACAATGCAAGAGTTAATCAATGGCATTCGTGATTTTGAAGATGATAATTTGGGAATGAGTTTTGCTAAAATTGCAAATGCCTCTGGAAAACAGGACTTGGGTGGTGGGGTTTTAGTAGGAATAACTGTGACATTGATTGATTGGAAGCTGAAGTTCGAGGATAGGCCAGGCCCGGATTTTATTATTTGTAATGTTACTGGTGGAAACCTTGTTAGATACGATACTGTTCTTGATCAATATACAAGTCCAATAGAACCAGCAGCTTATGTTACTGTTACATTAACGGCGTCATCTTCAGCGACATTGCAAGAATTAGCAGCCATTCAATATAGTTCTTTTAATGGTGGAGTTACTGTAGATGTAACTAGTTCCTATAGTGGAACAACTTATCCAGTCGGAACTCCTAGACAACCCGTAAATAATTTTGCAGATGCTTTGTCAATATTAACAGAGCGCGGTTTTACTACATTTTACGTTATGGGAGACGCTCTTATCGATGTAGCAGGAGATTACTCTGGATTAATTTTTATTGGCGAATCACCGGTGAAAAGTACTCTAACAATTTCATCTGGAGCAAATGTTTTTAATGCTGAATTTTATAATGCACATATAAAAGGATATTTAGATGGAAATGTTACTTTACAAGACTGTCTGATAACAGACTTAAATTATATTAATGGATATATACAAGCATGTATACTTGGAGAAGGCACTATCATATTAAGCGGAGGGAATCCGGCTTATATCTTAGATTGCTGGTCAGGGGTTCCAGGCCAGACAATGCCCGTTCTAGATTGTGGGGGCTCAGGTCAAGCCGTCAACATAAGAAATTACAACGGCGATATAAAACTAATAAATAAAACTGGCCCTGAAAATATTAGTATTGATCTAAACAGCGGTCAGGTTGAATTGGATTCAACAATTACAAACGGCACGATTGTAATTCGCGGTATCGGAAAAGTAATAGACAACAGTAGTGGAACAACCGTTGATCTAACTAATTTGATAAACCCCCCAACAATAGCAACATCCGTTTGGAGCGAACCAACGGTTAATCATGAGACATATGGAACATTTGGTGCAATGTTGTTTTCAATAGCCGGTTTAACGGGCGAAAATGTCAAATGGTCGAATTTATCCTTTGATGCTAATCATAATTTAACAAGTGCTACAATAACACGTTATACAGATAATACATTAACAACAGTGATGAAATCTTGGACTTTGACAGCAACTTATAATGCAAATAATGAGTTAACGGCTTATCAAATGGTGGAGAATTAATGAGTGGAATGAGTATTGCAGCACATGGTAGGGCCGGTAAAGTATCGGCCATGTCAATAAGTTCTTGGGGAAGACTTTATCGAGGCATTATTTCAGAAATTATAGAAGTAACGATTGCTGAGATAATGAATCTTGTGTCTAGAGTTAGAACTGTTCTTGATGTACAGTCGAGGATAGAATAATGGGAGAAACACTAAAATTGGTATCTGCAATACAGCCTATAGCAATTAAACAGTCTGTCATCAATACTCAGATGGACTTACATTCTGGTATTAGCACGATTCTAAATTTATTTAGTAAAATCAAAATGACACTTAAGTTAGTGTCTGAGTTTGAACTGGAAGAATTATAATGAGCGTAGAATATAAAATTTATATTGGGGACTTACCGCTAATCAAGGTTGATTGTGTAAGCAATATTGCAGGCGCTACAAATACTCAGATAAAATATCAAAAACCCAGCGGAACGACCGGTTATTGGACTGCTACAGTTGTTGATAATAGATATCTTCAGTATCAAACTCAAGCAGATGATCTTGATGAAGCGGGAACATGGAAGTTTCAAGCCTATATGACCCTCGGAGGATGGACAGGGCATGGAGAAACAGCAACACAAACAATTTATGCCTTGTTTGAATAAGGAGAGGAAATGAATATACTATTCTTAGGTGGCGGAAGACGCGTTCTTCTTGCCAGAAGGTTTATTGAACGGGGGCACAATATCTTCTCATATGAACTAGATAAAAATGTACCAATCAGTTCAGTGGCAAAAGTTATAAAGGGTCTGCCGTGGCAGCATGAGAATATTCTTTGGGATATAATGGCTGAAATGGAGACACACAAAATTAAATTAGTGATTCCATTAATGGATGCGGGAGTAAGAGTATGTGCCCTGTTACCTAGAAAGAGAACATTATGCTCTAGTGTGAAAACGGCGGAACTTTGCTTTGATAAGCTGGCTCTGGAATCTTTCATGGTAAAAAATTTTCCCAATCTATATCCAGAGCTTGATATTATGCCGCCGCTTATTGCCAAGCCTCGTTATGGTTTCGGCTCTAGAAATCTAATCGTAATGAACAACAAATACGATGTAAGCGAGTTTCTTGAGAGAGATGACGTTGAAGATTATGTTGTTCAGAAGAAAATTATCGGAAAGGAGTATTCAGTTGATTCATATTTCGACAAACACGGGAATTGGGTTGACTCTGTACCCAGAGAGAGAATCAGAGTTGGTAGCGGGGAAGTAATTACGAGCTTGACGGTAAGAAATGAAGAATTGATTACTTGGGCAAAGACTATTGGAGAGCGGCTACAAATAGTTGGTCCTTGCAACATACAGTTTATTATTGAAGATAATACTAGAAAGGTGTTTTTCATTGAGGCAAATGCACGATTTGGCGGCGGTTTTACATTAAGTATGAAAGCAGGACTTGATGTAATTTCTTTGATAGAAAGAGATTATTTTGGAAAAGAATTCAAATATGAAGCTGGAAAATGGCAAGAGGGTTTGTTGATGGAGCGGAGTTATGAAGACCACTACTTTAGTATTTGATCTAGATGGTGTAATCTGTGAAGAACGTCCAACATTTGAAAGAGCATTAGCCAAGCCCATAGCCGGTAGTAGAGAGATTATAAATCTATTATATTCAAGAGGCTATAAAATACTTATTTATACGGGACGCGGTTGGGCTGAGTATGAGATGACAAAGGATTGGCTCGTAAAGAATGGTATTCTATTTCATCAGTTAATTATGGGTAAACCGGTTGGTGATGTATGGATAGATGATAGAGCAATCGAGTTCAAAGATTGGGAGGACGTATGGACACGCTTGGAGGGTTAATTGACAAACTTATTACTGTAGATATGAAAATGTGGTATGCCCAAGAGGATTTCTACAAAATACGGGGCATGACTTTTGAAGAATTTTTTGAGACATATTCAGGCAAGGATGGAATGCGTAAATTATGGAAACAGTTCCAAAAAGGAATCGATCTAAATCTTCAAAGGAATGCTTTAATTGACGAGATAGATGAGTTACTATTGAAACTGACGGATGCTGAAGATGATGGTAGAGTTGTTCAACGTAAACACAAAACATATTAGAGGATACGGATGTCATTAAGTTTAACAGAAGATGGACTAGCATTCTATGCATATAATAAGTATTTCGTAGAAACTGGGACCTATAAAGGTGGCGGAATACAAGTAGCCTTGGATGTCGGGTTTGAACACATTATCAGTATTGAAATAGACCCAGAGCTATATAAGATAGCACTTAAGATATATGAAGAGAAACCAAATGTAAAATTAATTTTGGGAGATTCAGCACTAGTTCTCTGGAATGTAATAAAGGACATTCATGAGCCCATTACATTCTGGCTGGACAGTCACATTGTAGAAGAAAATATGGATTTTGAGGGCTATATAGATCAAGTTCCACTTATGCTAGAGCTTGATATAATTAAAAGACATCCGATCAAAACACATACTATTCTAGTTGATGACAGAAGAATGATGGCGGCCAGAAAATTAACTGGTGGCTGGATGTCCCCAAAGTGGAAAGAAATAAAAGAATCAGCCGTGGTAAATAAACTTCTGGAAATAAATCCAAATTATATCATAGAATACCAGGATTCTAAAAACGATGAACAAGATATTATTGTAGCGAGGCCGCAATGAAATTTTATGGGCAGTGGAATCCACCAGAAGATGAAGTAGCATACAGAAATTATTTTCAGAATGGGCCTGAGGATGGATTTTTCATAGAATGTGGGGCGGGTAATTATGGGTCGGCATGTCGCTTTTTCGAAGAAACGTTAGGCTGGAAAGGGCTAAATTTAGAGGCATCACCAAGAATGTTTAAGAATCTAAATGAATCCAGGACTAGTAAAAAATCATTAAATTTGCATTGCGGTCTATCCAATAGAAGTGGCACTGCTATATTTACAGATATAATCAGGGCGCCTGGTGGAGGAGGGGGCAATGGTTCTTTCTCTCATCATCCAAAACACAAGAAGATTTTAGATGGCTATGGTTGTACTTATGAAGATATCGAGGTAGAGATTTGGAGATATAGAGATTTATTTGATGATTTGTATTATCTGGGCCACATTCCATATGTAACATATCTTTCTTTGGATGTTGAAGGACATGAACTACAAGTTATTGAAGGAATGGCGGGCTCAGTTGTATTACCAGATGTGATCTGTGTAGAATATACAGTATCAGGTCTAGATAATATAAGAATAGCTCTAGAGAATCTTGGATATACTTATAATTTTGTAAGCTTTAATAATGCGTTCTTTTCTCATATACAGAAAGATTCATGGTGGGGGGCCACGGATAAGTTGGAAGAATTATGACAACAAAGTTCTTAGGAATTGGAACCGGGCGCTGTGGAACTAAAAGTCTAATGGCTGTCATAAATAGCTGTCAAAATTGTAAAGCAACACACGAAGCATTTCTAACGCCCTGGGAATCAGTGGACATAAAAGAACTTTTGAATTGGTTCACCGCCCATGAAAAATATAATCTTATTGCACTTGGAGATATTTCACTAAATAATTTACCAAAGATTGTACCATTACGTAAAAAAATACCAAATTTGAAAGTGGTACATATATGGAGAAATAAAGAGCAAGTTGCAAAATCATTTATAAAAGCGCATCAAAATATTTCTAGAATTTTGCCGCAGTCAAAGAAATTAGCAAACTGGCATAGCACAAGAATGATAAGATATTGGCCAGGACTTCATCCTTTGGCTGGAAGCGGCTCAATATTCCCAGCAATTGATGCAAATAGTGTAATTGACTCCTATAGAAAATATTGGGATTATTATATGAAGCGGGCTGCCGAATTAGAAAATGTTTATCTTATGAATATTGAAGAATTAAATATAAGGAAAGGTTTAGATAGACTTTTTGATTATCTAGAAATTCCAGAGGAAGCTAGATGCTATAAAAAGTTTAGAATAAGGTGAGGCGATGATACCAGTTTACAAACCATATTTTCCAAAGGGGTCCTTAGATTATGCACATGATGCTCTAGAATCTTCATGGGTGTCATCAAAAGGTCCCTACTTGGAAGAGTTGAAGGATAGATTAGAAGAGTTTTGGAGAACAAAATATATAATTCTTACAAATAGCGGTACTGCCGCTAACCATCTAATGCGAATTGCATTAGAGGCCAAGTATGTAGATAGAAGAACAATTTTTGCTCCAAATAATGTATATGTAGCGGCATGGAATCCATTTCTATTTGATGATACTTTTAGAATAGAGTTCTTTGATGCTAATATAGATACATGGAATATGGACCTTAACAATATTATATTTCCGGAACACTGGAGCTCAATTGTTTTGATTGTGCATAATCTTGGAAACATTGTAAATGTTCCAGCATTTCGTGAGAAATATCCAAAAGCAATTGTCGTGGAAGATAATTGCGAAGGTTTCGGAGGATCATACCAGAACCTAGAATCTGGAACTGCATCTGATATTTTTACGGTGTCTTTTTTCGGAAATAAGAATGTTACTAGTGGGGAAGGCGGTGCATTTGTTACATATGATAAAGAATTGTATGAGATTGCCTATAGATATTGGGGACAAGGAGTTTCTATTGGCAACCATAAAAAATTTATTCACGATGATATTGGTCATAATTATCGTATGACAAATGTCGAAGCGGCCATTCTTCTTGGACAGCTAGATAATTGGACAGAAATAATGCTGCAAAAAGCTGTAATCTGGGACCGCTATTATGAAGCATTTTCTGAAATAAATGGGCTTGTTCTTCAGAAAAAAGATAATGACACTATCCCATCACACTGGATGTATGGAATTCGAGTTCTTGGGCAGGATTCCTATGAAACGGCCAACAAATTTTTCAGTGAAAGGGGCATAGAAACCAGACCAATGTTTTATCCAATGAATTATCACGGACATCTGAAAAGATTTGGAGGCAAAATACAAGTGGCAGAATTATTAGCAAAGGAGGTCGTTGTTCTACCCTCATTTCCAGGATTAACAGAGGAAGAACAAAACCATATTATAAAGGCGGTAAAGGACTATGTTCGATAATGTAGTATTTTTCAATTGGTTTGGTAATGGAGACGTGTTCAATAACAGGGCTTTTGTAAAAGAGCTTATGGAGAAAATTCCGGCAAATAAATTTTGGTTTGCACATGGAAAACATCCGCGTTTACTAGAAGATATTGATGGATTACATTATTCCAAGATCACACCACGAATGGAGGGTCGTTGGAGAACCAAAGTATACGGCAATGATTTATATATCAATACCTGGATTGGATTGAATCCTAGACATGTGTTACCAGGAGTTGGTTGTACTTTAGAAAACTATCATCTGATGTATACTGAAATATTGGATAATCTTAATATTAGTTTTGGGCTAAATATAAAGCTTGAGAAACCTATTCCAGAATATCTGCCTAGAATCGATTTCGACAAGATAAAAGAATTTCACCCTAAACATGTAGAAAGAATTTATAACTTCAAAGATAATATATGGCCTGGAAGAATTGTTCTAATTTCTAACGGGAATGTACAATCAAATCAAGCAGAAAACTTTGATATGACGCCGGCAATAAAATTACTGGCCTATGGTTATGAGGATGTGGCTTTTGTACTTACGCATCGAGCGCCAATTTGCAAAGATAATGTGTTTTTTACTAATGACATTATTCATACAGCCACTGGAACTGATCTAAATGAAATTTCGTTGCTAAGTAGATTTTGCGATACAATTGTTGGAAGAAGTTCAGCACCATACACATTTTGTTTGACATTTGATAATCACTTTGATAAAGAAAAAGCTTTTGTGGCCTTTTCGTATAGTCTGCCTGGTAGTTTCTTTATCCACGAACACGGGACACCCGCTAGAAAATTTTGGACAAATCTGACAGATGTCGAAGCAGTGGTATTTACAGTCAAGGAGGCACTCAACAGATGAAAACGCTTATAGGAATGGTTACGTTTGGAAACCTGGAATTTACAAAATTGGCAGTAGATGGAATTAGGCGAACTGTTACTGAACCATATGATATGTTTCTAGTTGTTGGTAAGCCATATGATACAGGAACGGTAATGTACTTACAGTCAGAGGGAATTCCATTTATTGTTCATAATTTGAATTGGGGCTTTCCAAAATCATTGAATGACATTTATGATTATGCTTGGAAAGAGCACGATTATGATAATCTAATCGTAATGGGAAATGATGTAATTCCATATCCTTATGCAATTGATTCTTTGATAAAGGTCGCAAATGTTACAGATAATGCGTGGGTATGTGCTCAAGAATATGATGTAAAATCTTTATGCAGAGACTTTCCTGAAGCTCGAAAATACTTTCATGGAAGTAGCTATCAATTTGTGGATTTTGGTGAGGCTGAACCTTGGAGAGTTGGAGATAAATTTAGAACTTCTGAAATAGTTACAAATGGAGCCGGATTGAGTGATGTACATAATCTAGCACTTTTCAAAAAAGAAGTCATGGAAAAAATTGGTTACATTGATGTAAATTTTTATCCAGCTTATTATGAAGATAATGATTATGTTCGACGGGCAATACATGCTAATCTAAAATCTTGTAGAGTAACGAACGCAGTTTATTTTCACTTCTGGAGCAGAACAATTCATCAAGGAAGCGGCGGTTCAACTAGTAGATATTTTGAAATGAATAGAAACTTCTATCACACAAAATGGGGCGGCGACTTTGGACATGAAAAATGGGATGTCCCATTCAACGGACAGATTTATCATTTTGCGGGTGTAGATAATCAACCCACAATAAATATTCAAGATAGAAACAATGAAGAAACTATAATTAGATGGTGGATGTCTAAACGATAATGGCGATAACTGAAAAAGTAAAAAGAGAGGACCTGATACTTTATGAAATATTAAGACACCCAGTATTATGTGGTGAATTTTATCGGAGTCTTGACATACCAAGTTGGTCAGATGAAAAATGGATATATTCAAAATATCAAAAAGAATATCTAGCCGATTTTTCGCATTATGTATCTTTATGTTGCGGGCGTGCAGTAGGCAAGACGGTATCGCTTACGGATTATATCGTATGGATTCTGATTAATAATTTATTTCCACAGGAATATATTGTATACACTGTTCCAAGTAAAGCACATCTAGAGCCAGTATTCTTTAATCTGACAAAAGTGTTCAGAAACAACGAGCTATTGAAGCACTTTATTGAGCCAAAAAAGGGCATCAACGCCTCTAATAATACTATACGCCTGTTGAATTCTGCAGAATTGATTTGTCGTATTGCAGGACAGAGTGGTACCGGAGCCAATGTTGTGGGCCTTCACACACCAGTTATTATTTTGGATGAGGCAGGTTATTATCCCTGGGGTACATGGGTAGAGCTTCAGCCCGTATTAAACTCATGGCAGGAAGGACATAAACTATTCGTATCTGGAGTTCCAACAGGACTTAGAGAAAATAATGTTCTTTACTATGCAGATGAGGTCGATGATAAGTTCAGTCATCATAGAACTTCTGCTCATGATAATCCACGATATACAGAAGAGGATGAACAACGAAATATAAAGCAATATGGTGGAAAAGATAGTGAAGACTATACTCATTTGGTTTTGGGACGACACGGTTCGCCAACCTTCGCTGTATTTGATAGAAGATTACTAGACATTCAAACTTACAGCATTTATAAAGTCAAAGTAAATGGAATCGAGGATGGCTATTCAGACATTATAAATAAGCTAGCATTGATACCGCCGCTTCCAGAACACGACTTAGCAATAATGGGTGTTGACCTCGGATATACAGAACCAACAGCAATTGTACTTTTATATGAAAAGAATGATAAAATAAAATTCCACTGTAGAATACAGCTTACCAAAGTGGAATATCCGCTACAAGAAAAAATAATTGATTATCTAGACGACAAATTTGGACGCCCAGAAGTTATAGGAATAGATGCTGGAAATGAGCAGGGACTTGTACAGCATTTGCTACATGATGATAATTATGTGCACAAGAAGTACGACAAACGACTTTTTCCAGTGAAATTTGGGGCATGGTTAAGTTTAGGGCACACTCCAGACGGAGAAGAAATAAAAACTAAAACAAAACCATATAGTGTAAGTTTGTTGCAAGAATATAGTAATTCTCATAAAATTATTTACTCATCTACTGACTTAGAAATGATTACAGAAATGGAAAGGATGACATATACAAAAACGCCAACTGGGGAAGTTGTATATAGAACTTTAACTCAAAAAGGCGGTAAAAGGGGCGCTGATCACTTTACAGCAGCATTATTATGTGCAATGATTACATATTTCTTGTTAGTTGATGGAAGATTATTTACACAAAAACGGCCCACACTTGCGGCGGCTAGATGGGTGAGAGGATAAACAAATGGTTGACAAAACAAAGAAACTAGCAAGCGCTCTTGCGGGTTCATATACCATCTACCAATCAATGACTCGAACTTGGGCAGATAATCCTTGGGTTTCAACAGTTGATAGATTAGCCTTTGATGATCACGATAAATATGAACAAGTCGTTAAGGATTGTAGATTTTACTTTAGACACGATCCACTAGCATCAACAGTAATTCATAAACTGGTTGATATTGCTATTAATGGTCTATTTATACAAGCAGACGGAACAGCTAATGTTACAGAAAAGGCAATTTATGCTGCTCTTGAAAAAGATTTGATGGTATTTTTGAGAAAGGCGGCTTTTGAGTTTCTAATTACGGGTTTATTGGTTCCAGAAATTAAGCTGACTCGAATCAAAAAGCAAGATTTGCTTAATAAGAATATAAAACGACTGGATACCCTTATGTATCCTACAAGTATGTGGTTGCGAGATTCAAAAGACATTGAAATAAAGCGTCCACTTATTACTGAACGAGAATCATATTTTTTGAGAATTCCTGAAGAAGTGCTATTCTTTATTCAAAGTGGAGGCGAATATCCGGATGGCGAAAGAGATATAGAACTTTACAGAGAGATCGTTAAACTTTATCCAGACTTTGTAAAACAGATCAAAGAAGGCGCTACAAAAGTATTATTGGAAAATCCTCTGGTAATCAAAAGTTTATCGTTGGCAGATTCGGCCTATCCAATTCCTTACCTTTATCCGGCATTAGAGGCATTAAAGCATAAAAGAAATTTACGTAGAATGGACTATTCAGTTGCAGCCAGAGTTATTAGCGCTATTTTGCATGTAAAAGTAGGTAATGATGATTTTCCGCTTACAGAAGATCAAGAAGATGAGCTAACGGACTTGGAAAATAAATTCAAGTGGCGGGAGACATTATCGGCTGATGACATCGAAAGAGTTTTTGCTTTTTTTACTAATCATACGGTAGAATTAAATTGGGTATTTCCAGAAGTTGAAACACTTTTGAATGACAAGAAATATGATACAGTGAACCAGGATATTATGGTAGCCCTTGGATTTCCAAGAATTCTGATCACGGGAGAAACAGAGCGATCATTTGCATCTGATCCGCAGATTGCTACATTATCACCACTTCAGACAATGCAACAGTTACAAAGACAATTATTACCTATTGCTGAAAAAGTGCTTTTGGAGATGAGAAGATACAATAAAGTTATGACCACATATCCGATTGTAAAATTCAAGCCAATCAATTTGATGAGTTTACAGCTATTTTATGATGGTCTTACAGCTATGTATGAAAGTGGTAATCTATCACGTACAGATTATAACGAGGCTTATGGTTATGACTTCTTGGAGACACAGGAAAAGCGTGCCAAAGAAGAAGAATTAATGAAAAAGTTGGGCGTAGAACCAGTTGCACCTTCAAATGTACCTGGAGCAGGCCAACCTGGACAAAAAAAACCTGAAGGAAGACCTTCAAGTCCACCAGAATCTAAAGGCAAATCGCCTAAGGAGTAGATATCATGCCTAAAGAATATGAAGAGTGTGTAAAATCAGAAGTCGCTAAAGGTAGAAAACTAAAAGATGCGCAGAGAATTTGTGCAATTGCTTATTATAAGAGGCATGGAAGAACTCCTCAACAGGATGAGGGCAAGGCAGCCTTTGATGGCTTTGAATTGGCTTTGTTTGAAGTGTTGTTACTTATTGGTGACGCATTGACAGAGAAATCCTCAAATGAAGACCAAAATTAGGGCAAAAAGAGGGCAAAATACGATGAAAACTGTCAACATAATCGCAAAAGATGTACAATTAATGGTAGATGATGAGAAATTAGGTGAAGCTGTTGCTTCAATTTCTCTAAATCCCAACGTGGCTTGGCTGAAAATGGTTATCACTGATGATAAGCCAAATGCCAATGCTATGCGTATTCCTAAAGAGGAATTCGGAAATGTTCTAAAAACTGCTGTTTATATGCCAATTAAAATGGCAAGGGGTAACATCAGCGAAGGACATGATGAAACTTTTCCTCTAGGTTCAATTGCCCATTTAGTCGAAAAGGATGATCATGTTGTTGCATTGGCAGCACTTTGGACAAAAGAACGTCCAGAGGATATTAAATATCTAAAAGAAAGATATACTAATGGACAATCTATTGATGTCTCTTGGGAACTTAATTATGACGTTGAGGCATCTCAAAAAGACGAATCGGGTATATTGGAACTAAGAAATATAGAGATGAATGCTGTAACAATTGTGGGCCTGCCCTCATACATGGGAAGAACTCCTGTTACAGCGATAGCATCAAAAGAAGATCATCAAGGAGACAATAATACTATGGACACCATTAATCGAGAAGACCACGACAAAATCGTTGCCGGTCTAAATAAAGAGATTAATGAGCTAAAAGATGAGCTAAAAGCAGCTACCGCCGAAATAGAAAAACTTCGTCCTATGGAAGAAGAGTTGGCAGGCTTGAAATCAGAACTGGATGACCTAAAGCCAAAGTATGAAGAGCTTGCTACTTTCAAAGCAACCATTGACGCAGAGAAAGAAAAAGAAGAGAAATTGGCGGCTATTCGTAGCAAATTTGCTGAAGCTGGTCTTGAGGCCACAGATGAATATTTTGCTGAGCGTGAAGAAAAACTTCTTGCTATGAGTGATGAACAAGTAGACTTTTTCATTCAGGAGCTTATTGCTTTCAAGCAGGAATCTGATGAAGAAGACGCTTCGGCAGAAGCATCAATTAGCATCACATCAAAACTTCCTGATGTAAAAGGGAAGACTCAGGGTGATGTAGAAAAGAAAGACGTTGTAGAATTTCTACATAGTCTAGACAAGAGTAAGTAATTACTTTGGAGAAATAAGAGATGGAAATCAATAAATATACCGACATTATTGGAGTTGTAACAGGAGAAGACATTCCAGAAGGTCGTATGGTTATCTTGACAGGTCATTCAGAAAACTACGACTTTGGAAGCAAGGTTGACCTTCCTGGCGTTAGACTACCTGCGGACTCAACAGAGGCGGCCAGTGCTAAATACTGCCTAACATGGCCAGTAAGTAACGCTAACGCAGAAGGCCCAATCAAGATGTTCATCCCGACTCCAAGTTTTACTTATGCACTACGTAGAGGCGGATGGGACCAAAACAGCAATGTTCCATTTTCAGCCTATGTGCATTTGACATATCCTGGTCACAAAGAGGGCGTTATAATCCCATCTGGATATCAGGCATTAGCTTTTGATCGTGGTGTATTCACCGTTCCATCAGGTCACTTTGTTTACAGTGCTGAACTGGCTACTCCTGGTGCAAAACTAGAAGTATTAAATAAAGCAGACGATGGTGCGTCAGAAGCAGGGAAGCTGGCATATAGCGCTTCAGGTGCTATTGCGGTAGTTGAGAGATTCGATTTAGAAGAATACTCACTAACATTTAGGACTTTATAAACTAGGGAGATAACTAGCCATGAAAGACGAAAAGAAAGTAGCCGAAGCAATTGCTTCTATGATGTCCGATCCTCTAAAGAGAGATGCATTGGCTGAGATTATCGTAGAGTATGTACAACCAAATCACCTTACTACTGATTTTATTTCAGGGTTGCTAAATACTCGAAGATTAAAGCCAGGTGATTCTCTTGTTAAGAAGGTCCGTAAGGGCATCAAGGTACGTACATTGGTACCAGGGGCAGTGCACCTAGCCAGCGAAATCACCGTTTCTGAACGTATGAACTATGTTCTTGACGGTGCCGATGTGAAAGTTACCTACAATCAGTGGGAACTTGAGAGCGGAGAAATTGGTACGATTCAAGAGATTCGCCGTGAAATGGCCGCAAAGTTGAATGATTATTATATCAATAAGGTGTTTACAGCCCTTTTAACTATCTGGACAGCCTCAAATACTCCAAGCAACTTTACATCAGTAGGTGGAACCATTGATGCAACTTCGCTTGAAAATGCAATTAATACTATTAACCAAACAACCGGCGGAGCAAAAGCTATTGTTGGTTCTCGTGTCGCAGTAACTCCAATTACTAAGTTTGCTGCATTTTGGAGTGACGGCACAAATGTTGGTTATAGTCCAGATGATATTCAGGCCATTCGCCAAACAGGATGGCTTGGAAAATATTATGGCGTTCCGATCAAAGTTGTTGAACAAGTTTGGGACAATCCAGAAGATTACAATGCTTTAGTACCTACCGATAAGATTCTTGTTATTGGTGAGAATGTCGGTGAATTCATCACTTATGGTGATGTGAAAACTAAGCAATGGTCAGATATGAACCCAACTCCTCCACAGTGGATGTTGGAAATTTATCAGCAATTTGGTTTAATCATTGACAATGCTATGGGCATTTTTGTTCTTGGTGATTTGTCATAATTGAATATATGGGGGGTGGACTTGGTCTGCCCCCCTTAGAACCTTTAAAATCAATAAGGAGAGTATTATGGTTAAGGACTACGATGCTTATTCTGCTATGCAAGAGGGCGAGCCGATTAAGCGATACATTAAGACTATTTTGGGCAAGGTTCACGTTGTTGTACTTAATCCCTTCTCGGAAGAACCAGAAGGGGTTATTCTAGAAGGAAGACCAGGAAATATGGATGATCTTCCAAATATGGTGGTAGACTTGTGGACAAATAAACAAGTCGTATTTTTTGAGAAAATGAATAAAAAGCACCTCGATGCTGGAAGACTTGCTCTAACAAGCAAAGTGGTGCCTCAACAAAAATCACCAAATGTGCTAACCGATGAAGAAATTGATGAAATTTTGGCAAGCAAGTTTCTTGCTCTAAAGAATAGACTCAATAAATTCACAGACCCAGCACCTGTATTTAGACTACTAAATCGTGCTAGAGAATTAGATGTATCAGAAAAATACATCAAACATATTGAGGAAAGGCTTACTGAGTTACAAATGGAGGGCTACCTTCCATCTAAAGAATCCACATCTGAGGAATAATAATGGCTACTGTGAATCTTTCATATTTGATTCCTCGGTTAAGGCTTCATTTAGGCGATATAGATGCAACTAGTTATAGATATTTGGATGAGTGGTTGAGGCTATCATTAATAGCGGCCATCGAAACATTACAGCCCTGGTGGAATTATAAATACTTGGTTGATGAAAATGATGATGTGTACCGTAATATGACAGTAAGATTTTTACATAGTGAGCCACCAGTAATTGAGAGAGGCGATATTAGACCAATAATTTTGATGGCCGCTATTATTATAAAATCTGGACAACTGGAAAACTTATCTTGGAGTGTCGGGGCTTGGAGAGATGCAGAAATATCTTATTCTAATATTGAAGCCAGCCGAAGAAAAGACGAAATGCTTCAAAGAGATTGGACTGAACTGACCAACATTCTGAAGCCGCCACAAAAAAGACTAGCTAGCTCTAATAAAGGTCACTTGCCAGGTTATGTTGGCAGTGTGAGAGAATATGACTAAAGGAGACAAAAATGTCTAAAGGGAATGGAAAAAAGACCAAAATTCTTTGGGTAGGAGATGGCGTTGCACCAACAGGATTTGCTAGAGTAAATCATAATATAATTAAGAATTTAAGTGAGAATTATGAAGTACACCATCTAGCAATTAATTATCGGGGCGATCCTCATGAGTATGCCCATAAGATTTATCCTGCGGCTGTTCCGACAGCCAATATGCAAGATGTGTGGGGATTTGCACGATTTGTGAATTTGATTGCGGTAATTAGACCCGACATCATTTTTATTCTGAATGACCCATGGGTGATACAACAATATCTTGCACTTATTATTGAAGCAAAAGGAAGAATTCCAAATATTGAGAAAATACCTGTTGTTGTGTATTTTCCAGTTGATGCCACAGAACATGACGCTTACTGGTTTCGAGATTATAATGAACTTGTAAAAAAGGTATGTGTTTACACAGAATTTGGTAAACGAGTTATTTTAGAAACGGGGGCCGTCAATCCATCAATTATTGAAATAATTCCACATGGTACGGCTAAAGATACATTTTATCCAATAAAAGATATTAAGGATGCAAAAGGTAATATTATAAAAACTGGAATGCAGCTTGCTAGAGAAGCAATTTTACCAATTACGCAAAAACCAGAACTTTTGAACTCTTTCATTGTACTAAATGCTAATAGAAATCAACCAAGAAAGCGTATTGATATTACTATAAAAGCTTTTGCAAAATTTGTAAAAGATAAACCTAAAAATGTAAAATTATATCTTCATATGGGTACACAGGACATGGGGTGGGATATTGTAAAGCTGGCTGTCAGATATTCATTCGATGAGCGGCTAATTATCACATCAAACAGTCCATCATTGTCATGGGTTCCAGATGAAAAATTGAATATGATTTATAATGCCTGCGATGTTGGGTTGAATACAAGTATGGGCGAGGGTTGGGGGCTATGCAGCTGGGAACATGCCGCCACCGGACGACCACAAATTGTAGGAGATCACTCTGTATCCCGTGAATTGTGGGGCGATAATGCAATATACATTCCAACTATCGCAGACCATTTATATGAGATAACTCATACATGCGGAAAAGTTGTAAGCGTGGATGGAACAGTAGAGGCGCTAGAACTAGCTTATCAAGATTGGTTAAAGGGCGGAGAGATGCTGCGTAAGTTGGGGCAAAATTCCTACAGGTTAGTAAGACAGAATAAGTATGATTGGAAAAACGTTGCTAAACAATTTGAAAAGGTTTTTGAGGAAATAAATGTCAATTACGTGGCCACCTAATACTACAACTGTAATAGATGAAATACGAGATGCTATTGGCAGAGATATTACTATATATGTTACTATTTCAGGAATTCCGTGTCCTGCATCTGGTTGTAGTTTAGACCCAGTTACTAATTTATCTGTAAACTCTCTTTGCCCGACATGTAGTGGATTTTATTGGATAAATACAGTATCAGGCTTGACAGTTAAAGCCCATGTACGGTTGAGAAATGTAGATACACCAATATGGACTGTGGGTGGATTTTTGGTAGAGGGCGATGCTCAATTCCAAATAAAGTATACTACTGCTAATATTAATGCCATTAATAACATGGAATATGTTGTAATGGACGGAAAAACTTTTGTAAAGAAGGATATTAGCTTAAGAGGAGTGCCTACAGTAAATAGAATTGTGGTGGCACTAGAAGAAAAGGAAGAATAATATGGAACCGGAAGTTATAATTGAGGGTTTGGATGTTATTGACGTTGTTCGCTTTATTACTAGAAAAAAGGATAAATTTCTAGCAATTGCCTTGGCGGAGCTAGAAGATACCATGGATAAAGAAAGCAACGAATACAAATTTGTTAGAAAAGTATTTCTGGACGCTTTCAATGATTACACCCGCTCAATTCTAAGAGCCTTCTTTGGAAACATTGAAGGACTAACTATGAAATAATGCCAGAGTTAGAAACTGATCTGAAATCTATGACCTACAATGCTCAGCAATGGGCAGCGATGATTGAGGAACACGTAACCAACCGTCCTTATGAAGATGTACGTGCTAAAGCACTTTCGGTAGCAATGCCAAAAATAATGCGGGTATTACTTGGTAATCTTAAAGAAGCAATTGCGGCCCCGGCTGGCGGTCATGGACCTGGAGAGTTTGATATACCAGAATTTAGAGACCCGCTACTTCGAACATTTAATAATGAGAAAATAGTTCAAGTAATGGATGATCAAATTGATCTGGAAGAGGGAGCTCTGCTATATGCTGGAACATGGGAAGATTGGGCAGATGGAATTGAGGCAGCAAGAGAAGCGTTGGGTTTAGGTGGTGGCAATTTTACAAAAACACAAAGAGCAAAATTTTGGCGAGACTTCATTTATGGGCCTGCAAGAATAGGTATGGATGAACACTTATATGCAAACGAAGATAAATATACTGAAGGCGGGCGCCTTAATGCTCAAGAATTGTACAAAACCACCATACAGGCCCGACTTATGGAGTGGGAAGGTGGAGCACCATATTGGCTTATCTTGGAATATGGAAATCATGATAATAATTTAGCATTTCCAAGATTTAGGGGAACCTTCTTCCTGGAAAAATCAAGAAGAGAAGCACAGCTAATATATACACGAGAGCTTTTGAATATTGAAAATCAAGTAGAAAATATTGTTCTTAGAGAGGTTGAAAAGTTTTTGGATAATCCAGATTCGTATGAACCATATGATATATTAGCTCAATTTTACGCAGATTCTAAAAAATACAATGTGTATGTAACAAAAACAAGACGAATTGGCGTAGCATTGCGAGTACGAAGGACCTAATGTATATTGAGAGAAAGCAAGATTTAAGCATATATTATTGGCTAAAAGGACTGATGGCTCCCTATCCAATGATAACAGTTAATGATGGTTATCCAGACGAGGATTTGCAACTGCCATCAGTAACGGTAGAATCACAAAGCATTAGATTTCGTGAATATGAATTGGGAAGTAGGACCGGCAGAAGGGAAAGATTTTGGGTAGTTGACATTCTTGCGTTAAACAAAGCACAAAGGGATGAAATTACGTCTATTATCATGAATAACATCGAAACGGGCATTCCAGTATATAATTATGATGAAGGCTTTGACTCTCCAACGCAAATTGGGCTTTTACGCCCCTTCGATATAAGTGTGGCTACCGTGCGTATTTTTCCATCTTTGGTAGAGAAGATGTATTGGAGAAATACAATCAGATTTTATACAGAGTATAACGCAACCTAGGAGAAAACGAAATGGCAAGAAGAGTTGCTATTCCATCTAAGCATGTCCAATTGAAACTAGTTGGTGCAAGGGATGCGTTGGTAATTCCAAGAGTTCAGCGTCTAACCTTGACTGCTGACAGGCCATCAACAGATATTGATGAGTTGGGAAACCGTCTACATGCTGGTACAACTGAAGACGTACCAGCCGTAACAGCTACATTTCAGGCTATGGACACAGGAATTAAGTTGTTCTCAGTTCTAACAGGAACAGACTATAGTGCATATCCTGCATCTGGTGTAAGCATTACGGATATTGGCGATGTGGACCTGCTTGTTCACATTCGGGACTATTCTACAGACGATTACGTGAAAATGGCACATGCCCGTAAATGTACGGTTCGTGACTTCTCATTCAACTATAGTGTTGATGGTGAATCAACAGAAGAGTATACTATTATAGGTACTCAGAAAAGATGGTTCAAAAATGATATTGTTGTAGAAAAATTTACATCCGGTACAACAACATTTACTTTGTCAGAAACACCAGAAACCCTGAAAAATGGAAATGAGTGTATTTCTGTAATCTTGGACGGCGTATATCTTGATGAAGTTGCTTCTAACCCAAGCACTGGTGAATATTCAGTCTCGGGTACAACTTTGACAACCGGCGATAGCCGTGTAAATCAATGTATTGCTATTTATCAATCACCATCAACGGATGATGTTTGGTCAGATACCAGCGATACTTCAATGCCTGCGGCTATTCGTGGAACTGATGTTCCGGTACAATTGCTTGCAAATGGTATTGATAGAGTACAATCTATTACTATCAATGGTACATTCAATCCCGAAACAGTCCGTGAAATGGGCAATCGAGACGTAGTTGGATATCAGTTACAAGTACCGAGTGTGACCGGAACTATCACTGTTTTGGATACTGATACAGAACTTATTAGCCTGTTTACTACAGGTGAATTTAGTAGTTCTGATACTGAATTTAGTGTATCAGAATTTACTGCAACTGGAATCTATGTGGACATCAAGTTACAAGACCCAGCAGATAAGACGCTACCATATACTATTTTGAAAACAGTATATGTGCCTTCACTATCAATCACTAGTGAAGGATTTACTTCAAATGTTAATGCCAACGCACAGCAAACATTTGACTTCAAATCAACAACCGGTGAAGTAAGAATATATGAAGGCGAGCGAACGTAACTAAATTAAATTAGCCAAAAGGATAACTAACAAAGGGGCTACATACTCAATATTTTAATGATATTGAATGTAGTCCCTTTCAATTATGGAGAAAAGATGAGTACAAAAAGAAGTGCAGAACGGAATGATGTTGATATTACTCAACTATTCAAATATAAGAAAGAGGTTAAGGTAACGGACTATCTTACCGGTAATTCAGCAACATTTTATATGCGATTAATCGGTGACGCTGATTTAGCACAAGCAAGAGTATTTGGACTTAGAAAATCTGGACGACTGCGAAGAGAGTTAAGAACGCCCGGTTCTGATATGAGAGAGGCTTTCGTTAATGAGATTCCAGAATTTCAAGATAAAGATACTCTTATTGGAGCAATCATTCTTCTTGGAATTGGGGACATCCAAAAACAAGCAATCAATAATATTGATGTTCCAGAACCAACACCGCCAAAAGGGGATGCTTCCCTAGAAGCCCTAGAGAAATATCAAGAAGATGTTGACAATTATTCACAAAAATATTCTAAAGCCATTGAAAAAGAAATGAATAAAATTCGTAAATCAGAAAGAAAAAGATTAGAGAAACTTGATGAAAAAGAATTATATAATATGTATGAATCTCTAGTTATTGAACAGCTATGTTCAAGTGAAATGGCTAACAACTATTATCAGATGTGCGTATATAAATCCTTATACTCTGACCCAAATTATAAGAAACCCGCCTTCAAAAGCTTTGAAGAATTTGATAATATTGCTCCTCAACTGAAAGAACGTTTGATTGACGAATACAGACTTCTTGAGTTTGGAATGGATGAGCTAAAAAAATTGCAAGGTGCAACGGACTCGCAGCCATCTGGTCAGTAGCAAAAGCTACTAATCTACCGTTGCACGACGGCTTACCGACGGCGGCAGACGAAATGCCGTGGACAATCAGCTATGTAATAAGAAAGCGTTTAGAGCTTGATTCTTATGCGGAACTTCCGAAAGAGAAGCGACCGCCGGATAAGCTTATTTGGTATGGCACTGCCGACGATATTGATAAATGGTTTGATAAAGTATTCAAAAGGAAAGGAACAAAAGAAGATGATGAATTCGTATTTACTATAGACCCCAAAGAGATTGAATAATGGCCGGAGACATAGAACAACGTATAAAAGTTCTTGTTACAGAACTAAATAAAATAGCCGAAGCCTCTAATATTACTGAAGATCAACTAAAACGTTTTACTCAGGTTCTTGAGGCTATTGGCGGCATTAGTGGTCAATTTGCACCAAAGTTGTCAAAGGTTGCTACTGTTATCAATCAGGTAGCAGGAGCTTTGGCAAATGTTGGTGCATCTGAGTCATATATTAATAGATTAAGAAATACACTATTTGAGCTGACAAGAGAATATGATAAATTTGGTGCGGCACAGCGACAACTTCAAAAATTAGCAGGATTGCCGCCAGCCGAACGTATGGCCGGCATGATGGAATTTCGTCGCCAGCGGAATATTCAAGAAGAATATTACAGAAAGGCGGCGATGACAATTACTCCAGAACAAGCCGGAAGAATGACAGCAGATCAAATTCGGGATGAAATTGGAGCCAGGGCCACAGCATTACGCCTTGCTGACGAAATGCAGCGCCGAGTGCTTCAAATTGCTGTTAATGAGCGGCAGGCAACCCTTGAAGTACAAGCACAGAGAGATGCATTTCGTGAATTAGTTAATCAAATAAAAGCTGAAGTTGAGGCCGAAAGAGAACTCGCTCGAATTCGTGAAGAAGCCGCATTTGCTCAAACGCCGGAAGGAAAACTTCAACAATTGCGTCAACTGGCTCTCGAACGCTCTCTACAGCAGCAACGAGAAGACCTTGCTGCAAAAGGGCGGCAGGTACAAATTCCAGAACCCGTTCCACTAAGAGAGGCACTTGCTCCATATGAGGCATTTATTCCTGGGGGTGAAACAGGAATAAAGAATCTTCAGACTCGACTAGAATCTTTAGGCGTTACTCAAGTAAATAGTATTAGAGCTACAAGAGAATTGTCAAATGGTATAACTAGCATGTCTGTTAGCATGACGGAATCCAGCGGAGCAGTAGTACGTGGTACTGTTCATATGGACCGTTTTGGAAATGTGCTGCGAGATACCAGCAGAAGATTTAGAGGTTTTGCAGATGCTGTTGGTACCAATATTATCAAAGTAACTCAGTGGGCCGCTGCCACTGGTGTTGTATATGGTATAATTAGACAATTAAATCAAGTGTTCAAAGAGATCATTCAAATTCAGCGCCAACTTGCTGATGTACAAGTTGCTTTGGGAGCAAGCCAGGGCAATTTAAATACTGTATTTGAAGAAGCACTAAACATTGCCAATCTAACAAGTTCCAGCGTAGGCGGAGTTGTAGAAGCCTATGCACTTGCTTATAGAGCCACAGGTTCTTATACAAACGAAGCAGAACGATTAGCAGTAACAAATAATCTACTTCAGGAATCAATGATTTTGTCTAAATTGGCGGGCGTTGATCAAGCAACTGCTTTGGATACGCTGACCGGCGCTTTAAGACAAGTTGGAATGGAGCTAGATCAAGGCCGTGATCTATTAGATAAGTGGGTTTTTGTATCAAGGCAAGCAAATGTTTCACTAGATACGCTAGCACAAACTTATTCAATTGTTGGTTCTACTGCTCAAGGCGTTGGCATTGAGATGGAAGAGTTGAATGCTCTTGCAGCAACATTAGCAGAAGCAACAGGATTATCAGCAACAGAAACAGGTAATGCTATCCGTGGTATTATTTCAGGTTTTCAATCAGCAACAGCGGAACAAACTCTCGCAAGATTTGGTCTGGCTACAAGAGATGCAACCGGCCAATTACGCGACTTCATGGACTTATACTTAGAATTAGCAAAGCTTACACAGAGCGGTGTTCTATCAGACCGTGATATTTCCGAAATTGCTCAAGCAGTTGGTGGTGGATATCGTAGAGCAGCACAAGTAGAGACTTTGTTCAAGAATAATCAAAGAGTATTACAATTAACTGCTGAACAAGCACAGGCTGGCGGCGCAGCAACAGAAGCTCTAGAAATCAAAATGGCAACGCTTGAATCAGCTATTACACGTTTAGGAAATGCATTTACAAAGTTTGCTCAAACTCTTGGAGAAGAGGGCGGTTTCTTAAATGTAATAACTACTATAGTTGATGCGATGACTGGATTTCTAAATGTTATAACTGAGCTAGTTGGAGGGTTGGGTAAAGCTACACCAGCGGTTTTAGCATTTGGAGCAGCGTGGGCCGTTCTTGCATCAAATAGAGGACAGGATATCTTCAAAGGACTTATTGGTGCTCCGGCACCTGGATTTATGACCGGCGCTGCAATGAGATTTGGTGTCCCTCTAACAGAGCAGCAGCTTCTATCTGCAAGGCTTGCAGGCGTTACGGGCGGGCCAGGAATTGCCGGAGCCTATACAGTTGGCGGGGCTTTTCAGTCATTACGAACGGGTCTTGGTGCAAGATTAGGGGGACTTGATCCTCTAAGTTTAATTGCACCAGCACTTATTGCCGGAAGTGCAATACGAACTGGAATCACTGAAGAAGAACCACTAGAATTTGGTAGAGCGGCAACATCTATTGTTGGTGCTATTGTCGGCGGTATTGTAACAGCTGGAAATCCACTAGGAATTGCTGCAGGTTCGGCAATGGCATCTTCGTTTTATCAAGGATTAATTCAATTTGATGATGATCTGGCTGCTTGGTGGGCAGAAATAGTTAGAAAAGGAGAGGAGGAGGCCGAATCTGGTGAAGAGGCGGGAAAAGCTATTGAGGATTCGTTCGGTTTTGGTGCAAGATTGATAGCGGGAGTATCATCAATGCTTGTTGAAGGATTCCAGTGGCTGAGTGCTACTGGTCAGGGCGGATTATTTGGAACCGGTGTGCTTAGCAGACGAGGACAAGAAGAAGTAGACCCGCGGGCATTTTTGACTGGGTTGGCGATGCAACGAGCAGGAATTGATGTTGGACTTGGGGATAATCCACTTTTGCGTTGGTTAGTTCCAGAAGATTTAGCTGAGCAAGTGATGGATGAGCTTAATCGGCAGCTTGTTGATCTAAAATTGGAGGGTGTTGGTCTAGAAGACTCTATGACAGAGGTCATTGAAAACTTAAAGGGTACCGTGGGTCCCGTTTTCGATGATTTTATACAGGATATGCAAAGAAAATTGGTTTTGGGCGACATCTCTCTTACAGAGTTTATTAAGATACCCCAGACAATGAATATTAATCAACTTGCAACCCAGCTAGCCACATTAACAACAGCTGCAGATTTTGCTGGCCTAAGTTTGGATATTCAAGAATTTTCTCGTTTTATAATGGAATTGGATAATGCCACACGTGATTATGTAGTAACAGTATCATATGATGTCATTAAAGCATTGGCGGCATATAAGGAAGAGATTAACCTGAATGGCTATTATACTCAACGTGCTGCAGAATTACAAGAAGATTATAATAAAAAACTTCAATTTTATAAAGAAATGATTCCGGCCATTCAGCAACAGCAGCAATTAGCACAAGTACCAAGACTTCAAGTATTTGATGTTGGAAGAGCGACACCGCAACAAGCAGAAATGGCAGCAAATCTTGCGAAGCAATTTCAAAGAGAGTACTTCCTAGCCATAGCAGATGGAAATGAAGAACTTGCGGATTTGATGGAAGAGCAAGTTGAACCAATTCTATTGCGTTATGGAGAGGGATTTGGGCGACGCTTCGGCGAGCGCTTTGCTGTTGGCGCCCAATTTATGACCGAGGCGATGGAGGCACTGGGATTTGATGATTTACTAAAGAATATTCAATTTCAATTTCAAGACCTAAGAGATTCTCTAACTATGGGACAGATTCCAGAGTTAATGGAAAGATACAGTAAAGTAGTTGGAACATTTCAAACTTATTTTCCACAATATGAGGTAGAAGAATCTGATCTCGGTCTTATTACAAAAGATGGCCTAACAACCGTTCATGCAGATTTAACACTTTTGAACCTTGCTATGCAGGATTTAATTGATATAAACGAACAACAATTAGAGGGCGTTTGGAATATACCAGCAGGAATGACTGCCATGGTTGCATGGAGTTCGTTGTTCTCAAGAGAAATTGTAGCAGGAACCACTACATCTGCTTTTGAAAACGTTTTCACAGAAGAAAGAAAAGACAAAGCTGTTGCAATAGAAGAAACTAATACACTTGCATTATTAGAGGCAAGTTTATTAGAATTGAATGAGGCCATTGCTGGTTATAAACAACTGTTGGAAATGGGACCAGAAGCACTTGGAATGCATGAATATCTTGCAACACAAGACGAATTACAGCAGGCGGAATTACAAAAAACAGCATTACTTGAACAAATTGCTATGGCTCAATTAAGTGGTGGCCTTGGCTTGACACCGACGGGTGATGTAAATACATTGGATCAACTGAGAGAGGCATTGACAATTCAAAATAAGATCGAGTTGAATGCTAATATTCGTTTGGTCGTAGACGGTAGAACACTTGCTAATATCGTAAAACAATATCTATTTGAAGACCTTGTATCAGCCGCAGATAAAGTTTCTGGAACTGGTAGCGGCGATTATGTACTTGGACATTAGAGGTAAATATGGCATCTATTTGGAAACTTGATGGACAAGATATATATGTTGACACGTTTCAACAAAATCCAAAAGGCGAGATTGTTGAATTAAATCCTATCAACAGTACTGCATCTATATACCATAAAATATTTGTGGCAGATGACGAAATACAATTTGCCGGCACTGTTGTTGGAGAAACATATGAATCTAATATTCGTGCTACTTGGGGAAATGAAGTTACTCTCATAAGCGACTTGCTTCCCAGCGGATTTTCTATTCAAGTCCTGGAAATTCAATCCGTTAGGCAGCCCACTTTGACACAAAAAATTGATACCTCACAGGATGCCGAGGCACCCGTTTATAGAGTAACTGTTACAGCTAAGGTAGTATAATGGCAACAAAGCAGCTTACTTACAGTATTACTGGTGTATCCGCAGGAGATTTGGATAATCTTACTATTAGAGAACAATATAATTCTCCAGTGGCCTCAGCTGTTTTGGAAGTTGCTGATACAACTTTGGGTTTAGGAGATGCTATTACTATAAACATTGGATATGATGGATCAAATACAAAAGTTTTTCAAGGATATGTATCACAAATAAATAGAAATATTCCAAAACATCTTATTTCAATTGTTTGTGAAGATGTATTAGCAAGAGCGACAAATTTTTTTATTGCAGCTGATGATCCAGAAAATCCATTAACATTTTCTAATGTTACATCGGAATATTATGTTGAAAATGTACTAAAACAGGCTTGGTATAATGATACAGGCAATTTCAATTTTGAAGCAGACGTACCACTTACTTATTACTGGGCTACAGACCTCCCTGCGGAAGTAAATCTTGTATCTGCATGGCAAGGAGCAAATGAATTAGCACAGCTTTTGGCATGGCACATTTATGCTGACAGAAACGGTAAGATTTGGTTTGTGGATAGAAAACCATATGTTATGGGAGGAGATTCTGCTAATTATTCATGGGACGAAGAGGCGGGTACGAATGTTATCTCTTTAGATTATACTGTATCAACAGAGGAAACCAGAAATAGAGTGGTTGTATATGGACGTGCTGGTATTACTGCTACGGCAAGTGCATCTAGATCAGACTTATATGCAGCAGATTACTATAAGACCGCCGTTATTGGGCACCCATTGATTCAAACACAGGCACAAGCACAAACTACAGCGGATTATAACTTAGCACTTTATAATAGATTGACGGAAACAGTAAATTTGACAATTGAAGGTAATCCAAATGTTACCTGTAGAGAAATTGCTGAACTTACAATGAGCGAGTTTACAAGTGGAGTTGGTGGAGGTACAACTGATGATTGGTTTATCTACCAGGTACAACATCAGTTTGGGCAGAGAGGATTTACTACTAATATGGTTTTGACTAAATAGGGACGGCGATGGCACTTTTTGAAGATTTTTTGCAAGTTATAATAGATGGAGTTGATGTTTCTGATTATGTTTTATCATATCAGAAAAATAATTCTATTTGTGAACCCGGCACAAGTTTTGCACTAGGCTTCACTAGAAAGAAACCAAATGGGGATATACTAGAATTTACTGTTTCTGATCCTGTAACCATTTATGAAAAGTATCCTTCATCAGACTTGGTTCTACGCGGCTATATTACCAATATAAATGTAAATGCAAATAATTCTGAAATGCGTGTACAAGGTATGGATAAGTACATTCTTCTTTCAGATTATTTTATTGACACTCGCTTGGAAACAGCAGGACAAAGCGTTGCTTATTGGATTTCATATATTTGTGGACTTGTAAATCTAGACGTACAGTTTGATACATATCCAGGAATAGCAACAACTGGTGCAGATGGTAATGGTGGAACGCCGCTTGGAATGCAAAGAGCCTCAGAGGCCATTGCTACGCTAGAAAGGAAGGGAGCCGTATATACCCGCTACGATTCTGATGCAGATAAGATTGTTGTATATACACTAAATGACGCAGAGCCAAAAATTACAATAAATTCTAGTAATTTGGTTGATTTTGATCAAACTCTTGGAACTAAGACAACACGGAATGTGGTAAAAGTTTGGGGCGGACATGACTATGACTGGACAACACAGCAGTCTCATGCATACAACGCCGTGGCACGGACAACCATGGATGAATTGCCCACTGATCAGACATTCGTGCTGGCCAGTCCTGAAATCAGAAGTCAAACATTTGCAAATATTGTAGCAGCAAGAATTTTGTCGATTACCGGAACACTTGATGATATCGTTATAGCAGAATGTGCAGGTTTGTATCCAAGTGTGGATATCACTAATAACGCTATAATCAATATTTCTCAAGGAGAAATATCGTACCGTGCAGATAGAATGATTACAAGCAAGGGTGTTTCAGTAACAAAGGGTGGCGGGGCCCAGACCACATTTACTTTTGGAGAGAAGTGCCCTAGAATTACAATTTCACCACCACCGTTCTTTGTTTATGCTACTTATGAGGGGGATAGTGGAGGAGCAGCAGTTTCATACGATGCTGGAACATCGTTCTTAGAGTTTAATGAAGGATTACCAGCTTCAGGCATTCCAGCACAAAGTATTGCTGCAAATGCATACAATCAATTAATGATGGTAACTATATCCGGTGTTTACAGACGCTCTGGAATTGCTGATGTATGGAATAGAGTTACAGTTTTGGATGAAACTTACCCATCAAATGATGAGGGCGAGTGGCAATTTCTTCCAACTGATATTACTTTCTCAAAGGTAACAAAAGAAACAGGATTTATGAACCGCTTTCATCTTCTTGGATATGTTTCTGGAGGCGGTGGGGCACTTCCTTTGGGACAGGAAAGATGGTGGGTATATTTTACACCGGATTTTGGATATACATGGAGTTCAATGCAACTATATATACCAGGAACAGGAATTGCAGTTGGAACGGCCTCTGGTTTACCATCAGCATTGATAAATGGAAACGGCATGACCCCGGCACAATTAAGAATGCTTTCTAATACATTAGCATCTGGTGCAATTATATGGAATGTACATGCACATGACATAGTCGGTGATATTAGTGGAAATGTAACCGTACTTGTAGAAGGAGAGCCAGGAGTTTATTCTCCGCCAGATACATCTGCCGCAGAAACATTTTATCTTGGTTATGTATTTGTATCAGAGACACCTGGAAAAATCGGGTGGTCATATCTGAGATGTGGTACTTGGTATATGGATGGATACGCTGGTGGAAATGTTGCGGCAGCAAATAAAGCATATGCTGAAAATGTTATTATTCTAACAAATCCGTTTGATCAACTTCGTTTGTTACATGCACCAAATTGTTTATTCTCGATTCCAAATAATAGAGAAGTTGCTTATATAATAACTACAACACATTACACAGCATATCAATTCTATATAGCAAGAACTATTGGAAATTACTGGACAGATTATCTGGGATGGGATGAAACTGATATTCCTGATTGGGAGGTAGTAACTTGTACAGAAGGCGGATCATCTGCCGTACCATCAACTCATTATTATACTTTATTAGATTATTCATCGTTGAATAATAATGATATAGTAAGATGGGTTGTGGTCTATGCACAACGACATAAAGGCACGGTTGGTGGAGATGATTATCCAACAAGTACGTATATTTCTGTGGATGCCATATTCTTTGAAGATGATATTACAGAAAGTCCAGATAATAGTTTGACTACTTATCGTGACACAGTAAATATTGGTGTTCCAGTTGATGACTATTATTCAGAAGATCAACCAACATATTATGGTGATGGCCTTTTCGGATGGCAGGCTATTGATGATAGTACGGCATCCCCAGTACCCCGTGAATGGACAGCACCACAACCTTTACCAGCAGGTGCTGCATATTCTGCTACAACTACTTATAAGACAAGTAGTAATACAGGTTATTTTGCATTTTCAGTTGGAGAACATGGACACTGGCACCATGATAGTAGGGACCAGGGATGGCCTGATGAAAAACATCCTAGAGATTGGGGAGAACATGTGAATATTGGTATTTATGTTGTGGAATTAGATTTTGATGCCAAAGAAATTAGTAAAATTACTTGTAAGAATTTTAATTTTGCAGAGGGACATAATCCGCCTCCAGCAGAATCACAACCAGATAGGGATGATGATCTGGAGGATTTCGCCACGGCTGGTAATCCAAGCCAAATTATGATGATGAATACAGATTTGATATGGACCAGAAGTAATTGGCCAGATCATGGTGGTGTTTATCATTATTGGATAACATATCCAGGTTTTAGTGTTTCAAAGGATACTAATCCAATAGGAGGGCAGGCTGGCGGTGCAAGTAAGCATGGTGTTTATAAAGTACCATTTTATGAAAATACTTTGCTTGCTACTGCTAGGGATATTAGAGTAGCGGGGGATGATCCACAAACATGGGGCGGAGAAACGCACCTGTGGCATGTTGGTCCATCATTTACGTGGGCCGATGTAAAACCACCACCAGCATCTCCAAGCGGTTGGGCACCTTTTACAAGGCAACATCCCAGCTTTGGTATTTGTACAAACGAAAATCGAGCAATGGCAAGCGGTGTTATACAATACTATGAGGGCGGCGATCCTAATAAACCCGTTTATTATGATCCAACACAATATGATTACCACTTTATGTGGAAAGCTCAACGAGCTACTCCTGGAAATTATACTGTATTAGGCAGTGATATGGGTGTTCTTGACCCTTATCCATCTAAACCAATTGGAAGTAAGTGGGCAAGTCAGGGACAGTTCGTTATTTGGGTATGGGATTTCAGAACTGCGTCTGGTAGTACTGGAATGGAAAATGGTGGTTCATCAGCAAATTGGAATTTTTTGGATTAGATCATGGGAATTACTGTATTATTTCATACAAATAATCAGTGGGATACGCACCGAATTCTTCATTCTGGTATAGTATATGGTGCAGATTTGACATTATTTGCAGATGCCTATTCTCATTATATTGTTGGAGAACATACTTCTTCATTATCTAAATATGGGGGCCAGGCATATAAAACATGTAGGCTCATAATGGGTTCAGGAGTATATGCTATAGCAGAATATTCTGGTGGAAATGGTATATCTTATTCTGTAAATGGTCCAGTAACATATGTACAAAATGCTAAAATAGCGCATTATTTGAATGAGTGGGGCGAGGAATTAGGAACTGCTTATATTGAAATGAAAACTATGTCTGGAGGCGGAAAGGGTAATATTCATTATTATGAGGGCTATCCAATGTATCCAGTTGGGTGGGACAGTGCCTCTGGAATCGGTTATTTTATGAATGATGTAATTGGAGTAGACTACCCAGAATCACCAAGAATCTTAGTATCATCGAGCGAGCAGTATCCAGATCAAAGCACAGGAATTGTTGTAATAGAAGTACACGTAGTAAGCGGAATGGCTCAAGGCTCACAAGTACCATCTTATCTTGCATTACTTCCTTCTGGAATAACTTTTACTGATTTAGAAGCACAGAGGTATTTATAAATGCCAATTATTACAAATCTCGAAGATAAAATACTTCAACTAATTAGAGCGAATAAATATCAATGGTTTACTGTTGGTGTTAACTTGGGCGGTGTGCCTGGAGAATATGGTGGTAGCGGCATACCTCTTGGTGGTTTTACTGGTCAATTAATTCAGAGTAAAGTTACTTATGATACAACAGAGGCAGAGACATGGGACCCCCCATCAAGTGGTATTTCTTTAGTTGATAATTTAAACAGAATCCGCTATAGAATTAAAAATGTAGAAAATGCCCCTCATGATGCTGTTGCTATTAGAGGAATTGATGTTGTGGGCTGGCCACCATCTGTATCAGGTCAAGTGTTAGTATTTGATGGAAATGCCTATGCACCAGGAACTGCTTCTGGTGGTGGAGGAGGCGAAACTGATACTAAACAAGTAAAAGTATCAGTAAATGATACTACAGCTGGTTATCTAGAGGATAAAATCACAGCTGGAACCAATATAGTGATTTCGGTCTTGAATGATGGGGGTAATGAAGACCTTGAAATAGCAGCATCAGGACTTGCGGCAGAAGGTCATACTCATACAGAATCAGAAATTACTGATCTTAGCCACGACGCTGTAAAAATTCGTGGAGACGATATTTCTGGCATAGCTCCAGCATCTGGTCAAGCATTGGTATTTGATGGTACAATTTATGCGCCTGGCACTGTGGGCGGTGAGATCGAGATACAAGAAGATGACACTCCCAAAGTTTCTAGTGCAACAATTTTGAATTTCGAGGGCGGCGTTTCTGTTACAGACGAAGGTAGTGGAAAGGCAACTATTTTGATTTCGGGTGGCAGCGGTGGTGGAAGTCCATATACATATATTTTAGAAGACGTAACATCACAAATTCCAGCAGCGGGCGATAACTTTACTCTTGCTGCAGCACCTGCTAGCGGTTCTCTTGTTGTTCACTATAATGGTTTGACACAACAACCTAACAACTATACGACTACTTCAGGAGGATTTCATACATTATTCTCTCCAGTTTCAGGCGACGAATTAGTTGTTGAATACTACACAGACGTGCCCTCAGAAAATATTCTAGCTTTATCTCTCGAAGTTCAAGATAATGATTCAACTGTAGCACAAAATGTTAGTATATTAAATTTTGAGGGGGTAGTTGTAACCGATGAGGGCAATGGAAAAGTTACAATTAGTGGTGGAACTGGTTCGGGTAATGGCGGAAATGCTATTGATGCTTATGATGAAGATGTACCAATTGCTAGTGGAATAACATCATTAAATTTCAAAGGAAACAGCGTTACAGCGACCGCGTCTGGAACTGCCGTTACAGTAACTGTTGTTACAGATAATCCATTTGAGGGGGCTCGTTGGCACTTGAATGCTAATAGTTCTCACTCTGGAACAGGTTGGAATGACCTGCATAATGGAAATCAGCAAAGCTATAATAAGGATTTTGATACAGTTGATGATGGAACTTATTATTATGATGGATATCATGTTTTCAAAGTTCCAGAAACCGGATATTATAGATTTCATGCTCAAGTAACTGTTAGTGGAAATTTACCATCATCTAATTCCTTTGAAGTTGGACTTTTTCAAGGGTATACTCCATGGATTATATATAAATCGGGGTATTGGACTACATCTGGTGTTAGAACCCTTTCTATAGAAACTCTTCAAGAGTTTACAAAAGATCAAGAATATGCTATTAAAACTGTAAACGGCGGCGGTGGACAATATTATTGTTTATCGGGCGTTGCAAATACTTTTATCGAGTGGCAAAAACTTCAAATTCCAGTAGAATTAGAATTTATTGGTGCCAGAATTATTCTAACGAGCGATCCATCTATTCCAAATAGTACATATACTTATATTTCCTGGGATTCTGAAAAGTTTGATACTGATGATTTTTGGGCATCTAGTCCAAATCCTACAAGGATAGTAATTCCTGAAGATGGGTATTATCATATAAACTCTATGATTAGGTGGTTTTCTAATTCTTCTGGGGAGCGCCGGCTTTTGATTCTAAAAAATGCAACAACTACGATTGCATACTCTAGAACTCCAACAAAGAGCGGTACGGACTTTTCACAAAGTGTCTCAACAATGAATTATTTTAATGCCGATGATTACATAGAAGTAACGGTTTGGCAGAATAGTGGTACCGCAGTAAATCTTGATGGACAAGGTCCAGAAGGACAGAATACATATGTAGAAATTACAAAAATAGGCAGCTAAAATGGAAAATAGAACAAGAATTACAATTGCAGATATTGGAGCAGAGGGGCAGACAGCTGGATATGTATTAACTGTTACTTCTGCTGGAAATATTATAGCATCTGGTATAACTCAAGGGTCTGTTACATTTTTAGACTTGACAGATACTCCTAGTTCATATTCTGGAAACGCCTCAAAATTTGTTAGAGTTAATACTGCAGGAGATGCATTAGAGTTTACTGAAACCACCAGTAGTGGAATTAATGTAAAAGAATCTGGTACTCTAAAGGTACAAGGAGCTACAACATTAAATTTCATTGGCGCTACTGTTAGTGGTGGTGGTGAAAATACAGCAGATATTACTATAAGTGGAGGAGGTGGAGGCGGTCCAGGCGAGAGCGATTTTACAATTTGGATGCCAGAGGCCCCACCAGCGTCTCCAAGTTCATATGATGATGAGTTTGATGATGCCTCTTTTGACACGAGCTTATGGACAGAGTGGGATGTTTCTAGCACTCTCACTGTAAATGAAGCTGAGCACGGGCTATATTTTACTGGTGGAACTGTAAATGACGGGCAAGGCATCTTTATAGATATAACAGATCAAGATTTTGTAATTTATACATATGTAGGCGCATTAAATGCTTCAACTGGCGATGATATTGGGGGACTGCTTATTTTAGAAGACACAGCAAATCTAAGTACATCAGATGCTGTTATTTGGGGAATTTATAGAGGGGGCTCTGTTGGTCTTAGGGCAGCATGGTTAAATCAATATAATAGTTGGAATAGTACTTTGTCTAATAGAACTACTGGACCAGGCGGCTATGAACCTGGCTACTTTTTGAGATTACGTCAATCTGGAACTACATGGTATTTTGGCTATTCTATTGATGGGTATCACTGGATGGATGTAGATAACGTTACAAGAAAATGGGCGGTTGATGGCATAGGACTGGGTCAGAGAAAGAATACCACAAATAATTCTAATCTATTTCACTTTAAATTCTTTAGATTTTCTACCAATGACGGCGTTGATGACATGCTTTATGGAGATAGAGTGAAGTTCTGGAGAGCCTAAAAGGAGATAAAATGTTTAACTATGCAAAATTAGCCGATATTTCACATTGGCAAAAAGACATTAACTTTGTGAAATTTAGCAATCAAGACCTAAATGGTGTTATAATAAGGGCAGGCAGTATAAATTATATTACTGGCATACCATACGCAGACTATAAATTTGAGATAAACTCTGACAAATGTGCAGAGCATTTTGATGTTTTAGGTTTTTATTGGTTCTGGCGAGCTAATCAAGACCCTCGCACACAAGCAGAATTTTTTGCTAATTTAATCAAGTATAAGAAATGGAACCTGCCTCCAATAGCTGATGTAGAAACTTCAAACAATATTCCAGCAAGTATTCTAGTTCCAAGGCTGAAAATTTTTCTAGATACTTTGCAAGCAGAAACTGGTAAAAAACCGCTTATTTATACACGAGCTTCTTTCTGGAATCTGGCGATAGGAAATCTAAATTGGGCAAGTAATTATGATTTATGGTGTGCTCGCTATAGACCTTTGAATTCGAATCTTGAGCCAGATTTGACAGGGCCTTGGAGTGATGGAAAGTTTAAACCAGCAGGTTGGAATACATGGAAATTGTGGCAGTATTCAGCAGATGGTAATAATCTTGGCTCTAAATATGGCGTAGGAAGTGATTCTATTGACTTGAATTATTTCAATGGCACAAAGGATGATTTATATAAGTATGCTGGTATATTAGAATTACCAGAACCCCCTTCTACAGATACCATAGAAATTTCAAAAAAAGTGGCCATTCTTTTACATAAAGAGTTGGAAAATGCTCTAGGATAAATTATGGAAGAGAATAATATAAAACAATTAAAAGAAAGCGATATGACTAAAATTTTAATAGAAGAGTTGCATGAATCATTAGAAAATGGAGAAGAATTATCAGATAAACTTTTCAAGAAGATGTCATTAATTATTGCATTAGATACACATAATGAGGTCAAAGCAATAAATGGTCGGCTAAAAAAAGTCGAGGCGGCGGCAGCCAAATCACAGAGACATCCATCATTGCTAAGCTTGCTGCACTCTAGTCCAAGAAAAACGGTGGTAATTATATTTGGAGCTCTAATTCTAACCTTTTTATCGTTAGAAGTTCTTTGGGAATATGGACTATTTCCAAAGTTTATAGACTGGTTTGGATTGCCGCCGCTAATCCCATAACATTTAGAAGGCGTGAAATAGGTAAATATTCACACAAATATGGTCGATGTGAGCATCAAGTGGCTTATTGCTTGATCTGTGATGTTTGCTATACGATACTTGACAATAGTTCAAAAGTATGGTATAATATTGTCAAGGAGGCGGAATGGACGAAAACAAATACGGATGTGCAACGCCCCAATTCTATTATTTGGTACTACTTGTAATAGTAGGCATATGTGGTTTCATACTCGGTGCCTGTACAGCTATATTTGTTTTGAAATGACTTAGGAGAGGGAAATGAAATTTGTTAATCTAGGAAGTGGATTCTACTTGAAAGTAGATGCGATCAAAGCAGTAGAAATAGTAATATCTGAGTTGCTAGATCATACATTCTTGAGAATTTATACGGAAGAAACCACTTTTGATTTTCAAGGGGAAAGGGCTAAAAAGGCATGGAAAAATATACAGAAGATCATAGAGCAAGTGTAATTCACACTGCCATCGCGCTCGCTAAGATACTCAGAGAAAGAGCGTATGCTCCATATTCAAATTATAAAGTAGGTGCTTGTGCCGTTGCCATTCATCCAGAATTTGGTACGGCGCTTTATTTTGGTGGCTGCAATGTGGAAAATGCAAGCTATGGATTGACCATGTGTGCCGAAAGAGTGGCTATTTACAATGCAATAGCTGCTGGCTTTAAAGATATTCAATATATGGTTATTGTCACCGAAGATGGCGGTACGAGTTGTGGTGCCTGTAGACAGGTGGAGTATGAACTCAATCCAAACATGACTATTATCAGTTTTGATGCTCAAGATAACATAGTTTATCATAATTTATCCGGCTTGTTGCCCCATGCTTTTGGACCACATAATTTGAAACCTTCTGCTGAGGGTTCAGAAACCTGGGTTGAGGGCTATAAAAAATGGTACACTAAAACTAGATATGATATGTTTGAAAGTGAACCAGAATGAGTGATGGCCGCCGAAGGAAAAACAAGGGTTTAAAAATCTACCCAAAATAAACAAGGAGTTATCGAATGCCAAATAAAAAGTGGGACCAACTTACCTGTATTGATAGAAAACTTCGCCGGCTATTTCCCACACAAATGTGGAAAAATGATGAGATTATAGTGACCATTGAAATGTTTGGCGGTTTTGAATTCTTCAATACGCGCCCATACCACAATTATGAAAATTGGTCAGCAGGCTATCGAATAAAAACCGGCGATAGATATGGAAATATTGTTGTTACAGCCGAAGATTTGGATGACGCACTGCGTCTATTAGAAAAAGAATTGGAGAAATTTCATGGAAGAGAGAATTCGAACGTTGTGGGAGATCGTTACACCAAACGGACTTACCGCCGATGCGTTTACAACGAGTAAAGGAACTTTTTTGACTCTCAATCGCAACAATTGCACGATTACGTTGAGTCAAGAGGATATTCAAATGATTTTAAACACGCTGAAAAGTTATGAAAGGGAGCAGAAATGAGAAGCCTGTGGGGAGATTTGGCCCCCATATTGGGAATTTTACTTATAATTGTACTCTTGCTTTCAATTGTTGTTGTTCTAGACCAAATAAAATGCGCTACGAAAGCAGACATGTTACAAGTAGAACATTATTATCGGATTTTTTCACTTGTCAATTGTCGTGTAAAAGTTAATAATACTTGGATTCCAATAGAAAACTATCTGGTGAAATAAAATGAAATGGACGCTGCAGGATATAATTGATCTACTCAACGGTCCGGATTGCCCCGAAATTATTCCTGTTTTTGCAGATGAAAATAATGTTGGTGATCTAATACAAAGGCTTTTCGACAGCTGGCACGAATTGAATGACCTTGTCGAGGATATTCACCAGCGTACAGACCGTTAATATTTTCGAAATTTTTTTTGACGTCGTTGGGGTATACAGGGCGGCCAGGCCACCGAATTCGGATCAATTTTGTCGGAAATGGCGGGGGATTGTTGACAAATAAACTCCAGATTGCCCGTGTTGGCACAATCTGGAGTCTTTCGGTCGGAATTCAGATTTTGGAGTAACTAGGTCAGCTTAGAGCCATTCGATGCGATTTCCGGAGTTTTTTTGTCGAGAATCTCCGGTATCCCATGTCTCCACAATTTCATCGAAATTTGCGACAAATACGGTCTGAATTGAGTCAATCACGTTTCGATTAACTCTTTTCACGACTCCGGATTTGCTGACAATTTCGATCCAATTCGGATTGACTCCTGCTTCCTCTCGCCAAATTTGGACAATCTTTGCCATAATTGTAGATTGTCCTGACGGTTTGGATGGAGTCGGGAGCTTGCCAGTGGTAAAGCAGGCGGTGAAATAGGACAACAGGTATCCGAATTCCCTAACGGCTAATTCGGAGTCTGGTAGTCCCATTTGGTAGTGTTTTCGGATATCTTCGGTCAAATTTCGATCATATACTCCAGTTTTTGGGTCACGAGTCGGAGCAAAGTTGTCTAATTCTATCCGAATAGGCTCCTTTACTCCGTTTTGCTTCCATTCCGCGCGAATCGTCAAAATACGATTTGCGAGTAACTGGGTCCAAATATTCGTGATCAACGGTCGGGACGTAACCGGATTCCGCTTGATTCGAATCATGCTCACGACTCGAAACATGAGCGAAATCAGACTATTTCCGTCCAATTTCTTAAACACGGTAATCTCTCCTGACTAGATATATGACCAAACCGATCAGAATTATCAAGACCGGCCAGCCAATTTGGACAATCTGGCTCCGAATTGCAGTGGCGAAATCTATTCCCATTTCTGACCTCCTTTATCTGAATTCCGACCTTGACTCAAGTATATCATCCTTCGGTATGAGAGTCAAATGCTTCCTTTAATACCAGAATGGCAACCTATACCATGCATGGTATCACCTTGGGCGAATCTGCTACGTCCCGGGAATCCTGCTACGTTCTGGGAGTCCTGCTACGTCCCGGGAATCCTGCTACGTTCTGGGAGTCCTGCTACGTCCCGGGAATCCTGCTACGTTCTGGGAGTCCTGCTACGT
>Ga0164310_10000042_pt1 | contig 59751 bp, 46 predicted proteins | sample GuaBasSedimGuay1_FD_121795 | JGI IMG/M metagenome (GOLD analysis project Ga0164310, IMG submission 121795) | Subseafloor sediment microbial communities from Guaymas Basin, Gulf of California, Mexico - Guay1, Core 4569-9, 0-3 cm | ecosystem: Environmental > Aquatic > Marine > Hydrothermal vents... | reverse complement strand
TGCTTGCACCGCAACGATGGACTTAATGAATATTAAAAAAGAGGATCTTATTCCTGAAGTCACAGGCTACATGGGTGCTGCTGGCTTTTTGGATATAGCTGCCGATTGTGATATTCAATTATTCATTTAAAGGTGATATAGAAATGACTGAAAAACCAAAGACTGACGTCACTCTTGATGCAAGAGGTCTACAATGCCCATTGCCAATCTTGAAAGCCAAAAAGCAGATCAAAACTATGGAGATGGGACAAGTCTTAGAGGTCCTTTCAAGCGACCCCGGCTCTAAAGAAGATTTCCCACGTTGGTGCAATCGAACCGGGAACGAGCTCTTGGGTGTCTTTGAAGAAGATGGCTGCAATCACTATTTCATTAAAAAACAAGCATAGAAAAAGCATTGTTTTTTGCTTCTTAAGAGTGCTCTTTTATAAGAAGCATTTTTCTTTCATTTTCCCAAAAAGAGGGAAACTTTAAATAGTGAAGGCAAAACCAACAATACTGCGGAACTCATCGCTGGAAGTTAAGCCTCCATACGTAATGATAATTACTGATCTGAGCGATCGTTCGGGAACATCATTGAGCTGCGTTGTGACGCGGTCAAAGCTGGAGGGTAACACCCGGACTCGTCCGATCCCGGAAACGATGGGTTCTAGCATTTTCTTCTCGTCTCTTATTTTCTAAGCTTTTTTTTCCTTAATATTTTTAATTTCGAAAAAAAAGAACAATTAAATAGGATAAAACTTTAATAGTTATAAAAAAGAAGTGGGTCATTTAATTAATGAAACGATTCAGAGTTTCAAGCTTGATTGTTCTAGTATTAGTTTTCACGGTAAATTTGACTGCCTTTCAACAGGCTCCTTTACAACATGTAAAAGGAGCCAACTTGAACATTGTCACCTCCCTATCCATCGTAGCGGATTTTGCCGCTCAGATAGGGAAAGGGGCATTTACCGTTCAAAGTATTGTTACAGGCACGGAAAACCCTCATATTTATGAGCCAACGCCAAGCGAAATTGAGCTTGTCGCGAATGCCGACCTCTTCATCCGCTTTGGCATTGCGGGGTTAGAGCCATGGGTTGATGCGGTATTACTGGCAAATCCAAACGTGAAAGTTCTTACGCTGGTTACTCAATCCATGTTGCGCTATGATCCCCTTATCGAGGCTCTTAATCCACATGTTTGGATGGACCCAACAATTGTCAAGACAATGGTGGCTAAAATCTACGAGGAAATTATCACACTCGACCCGGCAAATAGTGCCACCTATCTCTCTAATAAAGAAGCTTATCTTGCAAAACTAGATGCACTTTTAGCGCAAATTAATGCCACACGGCTTACGCTCCAAAATTTGAAAGTTGTTGTGCATCACCCCTCGATGATGTATCTGTTGGATCTACTTGGTGTCGAACGTGTTGCTATTATTGAAGAACACGAAGGTGAAGAGCCCAGCCCAGAGCATATTGCTGATGTTGTCGATAAGATCATCACGAAAAACGTTTCACTAATTATAAATCAACCACAATTAGATGAAAAACAAGTCGCAGAAATCGCACGTGACACGAACATCAAAATTGCCGAGTTAACCCCCCTCTTGGATGTTCCTGATGTAGAAGGGTTTGTTCTGGCACAGGGCAGCATCATTACTTCCTATATCAAAATGATTGAATATGATCTTATTGCCCTTAAAAATCCACATGAACCCCCTAAAATAGGCGACGTTGTTTCTTTTTGGTTTCTTATTGCGTTGAATGGTTCTGGCTTTCTTGCTATTTCCATTCTTGTTATTGTTGTTCGATACCGACATAAGGAGGACCTTCCCCATGTCTAAAATTGTAGAATTCTTCCAAGCATTTCAGTATGGTTTTATGCAACGCGCGCTCTTCTCGAGTATAATTATCGGCATCGTTTGTTCGATAATTGGTGTTTTTGTTTTACTTCGAGGGATGGTTTTTCTCGGGCAAGCAATTGCTCATTCCTCTTTTGCTGGTGCAACACTGGGCATTCTTATTGGTGTTGAGAACCCCTTGTTATTAATTATGGGCTTTTCCATCCTCTCTGCTCTTGGAATTGGCTATGTCAACCAGAAACAAATAATGCGCGATGAGGTGATTATTGGTATTGTTTTTTCCTTTTTTATTGCTCTCGCTGCCCTTTTTATTGGCTTACAAAAGGAATATACCTCTGATATCAAATCAGTCCTTTTTGGTAATTTATTAACAGTTGATCGAGAGGATTTCATACTTCTGGTCATTTATTCTGCTTTAGTGCTTGTTGTGTTATTCCTTATTAAAAAAGAACTTTACTTTATAACCTTTGATGCTGAGCTTGCTAATATTTCCGGCATTCCAGTTGCCCTGCTCAATTACGTCTTTTTGATTTTAGTTTCAATAACCATTGCTGTCTCCTTAAAGGCAATAGGTGCGATTCTCGTTTTTGCAATGATTGTCACCCCTGCTGCTGCAGCCTATCAATGGACTTTCAAGTTGAATAAGATGATTGGTCTTTCTGTCATTTTTGGTGTTAGCTCTTCACTTGTGGGGTTATTCCTTTCTTATATTCTTGATCTTGCTTCTGCAGCATCTATTGCAACAACTGTTTCACTCGTTTTTTTTGTTTCCTTTGCATTTTCACCTAAAAGACGGTCGTTAAAGAAACTCTCAGGAGAATGCCCTTTTTGCAAGAAATTTTTCGACGAAACAGGTCATTGCCCAAACCCAGAATGCATTTTTGGTGATATCGAGCATATTCATAATGCCGAAAAAATTGAGATCCAGAAAAAAGCCTTGCTTAAGAAAGAACCCTTAGTTCATCATCATGAACACAAAAAAGAACCGGAGGAATAATGGATAATGGCAAAAAAAGAACAAACCACTTCACAAAAAGTCTATGACAGAGATGAACAATCGCCAGATGATGACCTTTTAATTTGCATAAATGGACTTGCAGTTGCCTATCAAACTAATGTGGCATTATTCGACATCAATCTTGATGTTCATCAACATGACTTTATTGGCATCTGCGGTCCGAATGGTTCTGGGAAAAGCACGCTCTTAAAATCAATTGTCGGTGCAATCAAGCCCGTTCAAGGGAGTTTGCGTGTGTTTGGCAAAGATTTGACAAAAAGTAACATCCGGGGTATAAAGGCAAAAATCGGTTATGTCCCCCAGATCCAAAATATAGAGCGCAATTTTCCGGCACTAGTAGAAGATGTGGTTGGCATGGGGCTTTACTCGCAAATTGGCTTCTTTAGGGCGCTCTCCAAAAAACACCGGGAAAAAATCACCGCCGCCTTAAAACTGGTAGGAATGGATGCAATGGCAAAACGACCCATAGGCCATCTTAGTGGAGGGCAACAACAGAAAATAAAGATTGCCAGAGCACTTGTTAACAACCCTGAAATTCTTCTTATTGATGAACCCTTTACCGCACTCGACTTTAAGGTTGCCAAAAACATTGCAGATGTTATAGCAAATATTTACCAAGAAACTTCCGTTACAATTGTAATGGTTTCTCATAGCATTCCGCTGATCAAAGAACTCTGTAATAGAGCTGTTTGTTTGGATAAACGGCTTATTTGGCAGGGCGATCCCCATTCACCCGAATTTGAAAATGCTATGAAATTGGTTTTTCATTAAATTGAATAATCTTTGCCCTTTAAGGGAAAGCTGACTTGAGGAATTCAATGATGTGCTTTTTGGAGATTTTCGATTCTCCATGAGCTCTCTGTTGGAAGATATATCCCACCCTTCCTACTGTTGTCTTTTTCCTTTTTGAATGTTTTAATAACTCAAATAAGATTTTATACCCCTGAGGTCTGAACCCTTTGGGATGATTTTCAATAATTGTTTTAACAAAATCTGTCTTTCCGCCAAAAAAACCGCTCATAACATCGCCACATGTTGCTGAACAGTGTAGCCAAAGGGAGAACTTGCCAATAACAGATGCTCCCCAAGAGATTAACCTCCGTTTAAAGGACCATTCTGGGATTTCATCTCGTTCTCCGACAACGAAATGAAAGCCTTCTCGTAATTTCACAGTTATCTCTGCAACCTTTTCTGGTGGGTGTTGAAAGTCGCAATCCATGACAACGAAATAAGGTGTCTCGGTTTGCTTAATAGCATCAATTACACTTATTGTCAATCCATGGACGGCTTCTTTTTCTCGGTCAAGAAGATGAAACTTTGGATTGGTTTTTTGGAACTCTCTAACATATTCGCGCGTCCCGTCTGTTGACCCATCATCTGCAACTATAACATGAACTCCGGGTAAATGTTTACTCAAATATTCCAATAAAGGGCCAATATTTTCTCCTTCGTTGAAAGTCGGAGTGATAATTGTCACATCGCTAAAGTCCATCCCCTCCGGAATTTCAAATGATTCTGAGACACCTTCAATAACATCAAACGTCCAAACTTCGTTCCAAATATAGTTCCATACTACCGTAACAGTAAAGGCAACTGCGCTGGCAGGGACCGTCGCCCATCGATCTGAGGGGATAACATGAAGAAATGCTGTTTTTAATGCCGTTGTTAGAAGGTATTTGAGAACTGCTCCCGAGGCTCCTACAACAGCGTATTTCAAGAATTGGGTTATAACACGTTCAACTTTCGCTTTTTCGAAGGTCCAAATCTTATTAAGAATGTAATTAGAAAGAGTTGCAGCTGCGATACCTGTTGCAATTGAAATCAAGTCAATATAAGTAAAAGAGAAGATCCAAATCTTGTGTCCGGCTTCCAAAATACTCGAGTGAATATGATAGAGTATAAACTCTGCAAAATTTAAAGCCGCCAAATTAATGCAAAGCCCAATTAAAGAGACAATTGAAAATTTTAGAAGCCTTTTCTTAAACCCTACACCTAGGCGTTTAAAGCGTTCCTTTGGTTTTTTTTTCTTTGGTTCAACGCTGCTACTAGTCATTCCTTATTAACCCCGGAGTAATAAACGGCGTCTGTTAGTAAATAGGAAAGTCAATTATTAAACTATTCTTAATTAAGCTGAAATGTAAAACTTGAGTCTTTTCTGCAAGGGAAAATAATTCATTGTATGCCACTAGTTGTTGCTTTATGATCTGCTCTGAGAAAACCCAGATGCCAAAAAAACGTTTCATGTGGGAACAGGGGTAAAAGCACAACAGACTCAACACTATAGGAAATAATTATGCCAGGGCAATCAATTATCTCACTAATTTTCTTAGTTAGCTTGAAGAATTTGGGAATAGGCTTTAAGTAAAAAGTGAGGGGGATTACGTAATGGTCAAAACCTGTTTCTTTGTACAGCTCTCTTTTAATAGAAGGGGTTAACTGCTCAAGCTATTTAAAGGCAATGGAGCAAAATTGTACGCCTTTTTTCTTCGCTTCTTCTAATTCTGATTTGATGAGAAGAAGTGTATTTGCGCTCATTGCCACTGATAATTGTTTCCGAGTATTGGTATATAGTGCTTGTGATTGCTTTTGTTGTCATAGTTTTATTCTTTGCAAATATGTCTTTACGTGAAAGGTAGATAGTAAAAAAAAGGAATTAAAAGACAAGCATGAAAAATGTTCGTTCTTTTTTTACTATTTAGCAAAAAAAGAAAAAGGAAGAAAAGAACGGAAGGTTCTTATTTTTGCACTACTGCTGCAATTGATTTACTTGTATCCATTGTGCTGCGAACTGATTTCAAGTCACCACGAAGTGCCGCAGGCATTCTTGTTGGAAGTTTAAAGCCACTTTCTTCATCTTGAGCATAAGCAAAGATGAAAGTTAAGTAGGCTGTTTTCATGGGTCTGAAGATGAAGAAGGTGGGGATACTTGCGAAGATAATCGCAGGAATGACGCAAATAAGCATTGCAAAGGTCCAGCTTTCATTAGTCGTCATCTTAACAACAAAGCCAGCAATGACACCTAAAATACCATAGATAAAAATGGCAATCCATTGTAAGATGCCCATTCCTCGATCAACGCCAGTTTCACGTATAATGACATCCATATAATACCGTTTCAGTAAATTGAAGCTCCTCGTTATACCATCTTTGAACTTCCGGCCTTCTACAACAATTGCAGGGAGTGTGAAATAGGTCAGATACTTGAAGATGATTCCTAAAAGGCTTGCAACAATCCGGGCGAGTATTGCTAAAATTGCTGCACCCTTGGTCCGTGCATTGGCGGCAGCGTTTCTTAGCATTCTTTGCAACCAGCTAACAAGGGCTGTAGTGACACCGAAAGCAAAGATTGGTCCGAAATTTCCGGCGACGTTTTTCCTGCAAAACTTCATGTCAGGATCTCTTTTGCGATACCACTCATAAGCATACGTAGTATTTATTGCTTCTGCGACATAAAAGGTGCCATAATAAACGATCAATTGTAGGAGAGACGCTAGGGAACCTAATAAATAGCCTAGCCAAGGGATCGCATCGAAAATAAAGACCAGATAGGCGAAAATAGATCCCATTGATAAAATACTTATCATTGAGCTAAATGCAATGAGAATCGGGGCGAGCAACATGCCTTTCTCTGCTAAGATAACTTGTCCGGTAAATTTCATGAATTCGCCTGCGCGTTTAAACTTGTTAATGTTGGTGAAGAGCCCAATAATTAGAATTATTGCCGGTCCCAAACCAATTAATGCATAAAGAGCGCCTCCAAAGGGAATAGCCAGTACCACACCAATAATAGCACCAACAATGTAAAATGCCACACCCGCATAGACTAGGATGTGCCCAATTTTCGCCGTCAAGAAAAGTAACAGCCATCCAACAAGAAAGCCCACGAGAATAAGCCCTAAACCAGCAAGTAATAATACCCACCAATAAGCCGCTAAGGTGCTTCCTGCAAAAGAAATCGATGCAAAAAAGTCTGTTATTGCTTTTCCAATTGTGTATGTTTCACCGGGAACTTGTATCCCCAACAGGAGGATAAAACAAAGGATGCCTGCTCCAAAGAACAACAATGAAATAATGGAATAGGTGATTATGGCTCCTTTGTTTGCCGGTTTAATTGTGATTTTACCAACAGTCATTTTTGTTAGCCTCATTTCACCTGTTTGTTGATTAAAATAATCTATCTATCTCATAGAACTTGTGATTTATAATACTTACTTCTTGAGCTTTCTTCTACTAAGATGCTTTCTCCTGAAATAAGCAAATATTGCATAAATCCTTTTATAAGACTAGCAAACTATGAAAATTAAAATACTATTGCACACAGTTAAAGAAGTATAAAGAACAAAGGAAAATCGGTGAAAAAAAGATGGCTATCATTGTTCGAAATAGTCTTACGCATAAAATGGAAGAGTTCCATCCCCTTGTTGAAGGGAAGGTTAAAATGTACACTTGTGGGCCAACTGTTTATGGAACTCCCCATATTGGTAACTATCGCACTTTCTTTATGGCGGACATTCTTCGCCGCTACTTTGAGTTTAAAGGCTTTGAAGTCTTTCATGTTATGAATATCACAGATATTGATGACAAGACTATTCGTGATTCAGCAAAAGAAGGGCTTACTTTAAAAGAATTCACAGAAAAATATACAAAGATCTTCTTTAAAGGAATAGATTGGTTGCATATCAAACGGGCTCATATCTATCCTCGAGCGACAGATCATATCCAAGATATGATCAATTGGATTCAAAAACTCGTGAATAAAGGATTTGCTTATGTGACGGAAGATGGAGTATACTTTGCCATCCAAAAATTCGACAAATACGGTCAACTTGTTAACCTTAAGTTAGGTAAACAAAAAGTTGGTGAACGAGCGAAAGCAGATGAGTACGATAAAGAACACGTTCAGGATTTTGCATTGTGGAAGAAGAGTACAGAAGAAGAGATCAAACGAGGGATATATTATGAAAGCCCTTGGGGGAAAGGGCGCCCTGGCTGGCATATTGAATGTTCTGTTATGTCAATGAAATATCTTGGTGAAACGTTTGATATTCATACCGGTGCTGTGGATTTGAAGTTTCCACACCATACAAACGAAATTGCCCAAGCAGAAGCCATTACAGGGAAACCTTTTGTTCATTATTGGATACATGGTGAATTTCTAAGCATAAAAGAAGAAAAGATGTCAAAGTCACTTGGGAATGTCACAACTCTACATCAGCTTATGTCGTCTTTTGAACCCGATACTATACGCTATCTTTATCTTTCGACACGCTATGACGCCTTACTCGTCTTTTCTGAGGATAAGCTTATCAGTGCAAAAAATAGCGTTGAAAAGTTGCGCAATACCCTTGAAAATGTCCTGGCTGTTTTAAGAGAACCAACCATCGCATCGCCCTTTTCTGAGCAAGAAGAAGCGCTCTTAACCAAGGCTCATGCGCTAAAGAACGAATTCGAACAAGTTATGGATAATAACTTTGATACCCCAAAAGGATTAAAAATCATTCACGAACTTGCGAAGTCATTAAATAAATATCTAGAAGGAGACATCAATCCTGGCGTTCTCCAAGAAGCCTTCACGATTTATAAAACATTGCTGGGCACCTTTGGCCTTTTCGAAAAGCTTTCTCTAAAAGACGCAGCCTTACAAGGCGATAAACTCACAGATGAGCTTCTCAATTTTCTCATTGAAATCCGTAATGCTGCCCGGAAACGAAAAGACTTTGAAACCAGTGATATGATCAGGGATCGTCTGGCAAAATTGGATGTCATTCTCGAGGATACACCAAAAGGAACAGTCTGGAAACACAAGACCTAAGGGTTTGTTTTTTCTTTTTTCTTTGTTTTTGCCCACAAACGAGTCTTTAATAATTCTCTAAGCTCAATTTTTGTAAAGAAAAGCAAAACTTGAAATAGTAAATGAACAGCCAAAAATATTTAAAGCAGAAAGCTACCCGCTTAAATTCTATTGACAGAGGTTGAGAATTATGCCTACTAAACCAAGTATTACCCTCAAAGTTGCTGAAGCTAGGCAACGGGATATCGGCCGCCAAAAAGTCCGAATTGATGGTCTCTCAATGAGACAAATTAATGTCACTACGGGTGATGTTGTGGAAATTAAAGGGAAGAAAGTCACAGCTGCAATTGCCTGGCCGGCCTATCCTGAGGATCAAAATGCTGGGCTAATTCGTATGGATAAACTTCTGCGTAAGAATGCCGGCGTCAGTCTTTCTGAAAAAGTGACTGTTACAAAAGCCGACGCAAAAAATGCGAAAATTGTCACTCTGGCACCATTTCAAACACCTGTAGCAATTGATTATAGCTTCGAGAATTTTGTAAAACGGAAATTATTGGGCTATCCCCTAACAGAGGATGATACTGTTCTCATTCCCATTCTCGGAAAATCTCTGCCCTTTACTGTGACCTCCACTACTCCGAAGGGGATTGTCCGTATAACTGAGGATACAGAATTAAAGGTCATCGATAAACCAATTCAAGTATCTGAAGAGGACCTCCCACGAACCTCTTATGAAGACATCGGTGGGTTGGGTGATCAAATTCGACGCATCCGTGAGATGGTTGAGCTACCAATGAAACACCCTGAATTGTTCCAGAAGCTTGGTATTGACCCACCAAAGGGGGTACTTTTACATGGACCACCAGGTTGTGGAAAGACGCTCATCGCAAAAGCTGTGGCTAATGAAAGTGCCTCAAATTTCATCACTATTAACGGCCCGGAGATCATGTCTAAATTTTACGGTGAGTCAGAACAGCGTTTACGTCAGATCTTTAAAGAAGCAAATGCTAAGGCTCCTACGATTATTTTCATTGATGAATTAGATGCTATTGCCAGTAAACGTGCAGATGTAACCGGTGAGGTTGAACGTCGAGTTGTTGCTCAATTACTTGCCCTGATGGACGGCATGGTTTCTCGTGGTGAAGTAATGGTAATTGGCGCAACGAATCGACCCAATGCTATTGATCCAGCATTGCGCCGCCCCGGACGATTTGACAGGGAAATTGAAATTGGCGTTCCTGACAGAGACGGACGGCGAGAGATACTTCTCATTCACTCTCGAGGAATGCCGTTAGCACCGGATGTCAATCTCGATTTAATTGCTGAAAAAACCCATGGCTATGTTGGGGCGGATTTGCAAGCTTTATGCCGCGAATCTGCAATGAAAGCTCTTAGGCGCTATCTACCTGATATTGATTTTGCCGATAAAGTCATTACTCCTGAATTACTGGATAAGTTAATTGTCACTCAAGATGATATAATGGCCGCAATGAAAGAGATACAACCCTCTGCTATACGAGAAGTATTTACTGAAATACCTAATATTCGCTGGTCAGATATTGGCGGCTTAGATGCTCAAATCCGTGAGTTGAAGGAGGCGATAGAATGGCCCTTGAAATTCAAAGAATCCTTCACACGCATGGGAATTAAACCACCGCGAGGCGTATTACTTTTCGGTCCACCAGGTTGTGGGAAAACCCTCTTGGCAAAAGCCGTTGCAACAGAAAGTGAAGTGAATTTCATCAGTATTAAAGGCCCTGAAGTGATGAGCAAATGGGTGGGTGAATCGGAGAAGGCTGTTCGCGAAATATTCCGGAAGGCGAAAATGTCTGCTCCTACTATTGTTTTCTTTGATGAGATCGATGCTCTTGCCCCGCGACGGGGAAGTGGTTTTGGTGACTCGGGGACGACCGAACGAGTGATTAGCCAGCTCTTAACAGAAATAGACGGGCTGGAAATGATTAGACAAGTAGTTATTATTGCCGCAACAAATCGGCCTGATATTGTCGACCCTGCCTTGTTACGCCCTGGAAGGTTCGATAGATATGTCTTAGTTCCCCCACCAAATCAAAAAGCACGCTTGCGTATTTTGAAAATCTTCACTAAAAACATGCCTTTGGCAGACGATGTAAACCTAGAGCAAATAGCAAAGAGTATTGAAGGCTTTTCAGGTGCAGATATCGAATCACTCTGTAGAGAAGCAGCAATGCTATCCTTGCGAGAAGATATGAATAGTGAAATTGTTGCTTTGAAGCACTTTGAACTTGCGAGAAAGAAAGTGCATGCCTCCATCACACCAGAGACAATGAAGTACTATGAAAAAGCCAAAGAGAATTTCAAGCGCGCCTCTATTGAAGTTTCACAACTTCCAACCACCATTTAACCGGCATGACAATAAAGAACTCTCTCTGGAACTTTCTTTTTCCTCTTCTTTTCTTTTTATAACAGAAACTAAACATCATCCATAAGCTTTTAAAATAGGACAAATAAAAAAGGATATGAGGAATTTTCCTATCTTTTCATTAGAATGAGTTTCATAAGGAGTTTTACTTTGCGATGTCCAAAGAAAAAAAAGCCATTTGGAAGACAATGCCACTATCTACTGCAATATTGATGGCAATTGAGAAGCGTCAAGGAGTGCTCATAGATGATGAGCTTATCAAGATCTTGTCCATGGAATTTGGCGAGGTGTCCAAGACAGAGATAAACGAGGCGTTAATGGAACTCGAGATCCGGGGCATCGTCCATGTCCAATTTATAACAAAAAATAAACGACGCATTGAAGCGATCAAAGACGATATGGTTTATATGGCTGTGGGAGAAGACTAAAAAGAAAAAGCAAAAGGGCGATAGCAAGAACAAAGGGTGCTATCGCGTGTTAACAGCGGGTTTCATGCGCCGCTGCGTTCGCGTTCGATCTTTTTCCGGAGTTCGGATATCTCCTCACTAACTTCGTCTTTTTCTTTTCTCTCTTTTTGAGGAGTTGTTTTAATAGGTGTTGTAGTGGAAACATCCGGAAGCTCTTCCACTTGACCAAGGGAAAGCTCCATCTCGAGCTCTTTCATCTCTTGATCAATAGCATCTTCCATATCAATATCGAGCTCGGTTTCGGAGAAGGAGGTATCAGCTAATGCTTCAGATGCAAAGGAAACCTTCTCCATAGAGGACTGCATTTCAAGCATGGCGCGCTCGGTGTCCGCAGGAGAGACATCTTTTAAGGTATCTTCAATAACAGTGACACCTTCCTGAATGGCTTTTGTAGTTTCAGCAACATCTTTTGCTTCGGAAATGGATTCGATCATACCTTGTAAATTTAAAATCTTGTTCTGAGTCTCGTTGAGTTTTTTAAGATAAAGCTGACGACGCATCAAAGCTTGCTTGGCGCCAGCCTTGTTGCCGCTCTTCATCATCTCCTTAGCAAGATCTTTCTGCTCATCTGCTTGCTGGGAAAGACGACGAGACTGTAAAGTATACTTATTAATGACACGGCGAATCTTAGCAATACTTTCGGTGTCCTTAGGCTTCTCTTTGCCAAAAAGCCAATTCTTGATTTTGGGCATTCTTATAACCAACCTTTCATTTTTTTTCAACAATAATTTTATTTGAATTTTTGGGTTCTTCTCCCCGCTCTCTGAGTTTTTTTTGCTTCCTGAGGTGGCTGTGCTCGTTCAGTCAGCCTCGCTCCTGAGGGGGATCAGTAGATGCTTTTATTCAGCATCTTTAGTTGGATAAGGTTCTTCCTTTTTCCTTACCGATACTGAATCTTTCTTTATGATTATTCTGTTATTCACAATTTTTAATGTTCCCATATAGGATTCATTAATAGCTAGTTTCACCATCAATAATAAATGTGTTCTTATGGCACTTTTTAATGCCCTCTCCTCCATGTAATTTGCTTTTATTACTCGTGGTGCAAGAGGAAGTTTTCACTTTCTAGTTACTGTTGCCGTTTCAAGCTTTGTTGAAATATATTTTAGTTGAGTAAAGAAACTATTCTTCCAAATAGGAGTTTGGGTTTTAATGAAAACAGTCAGAATTCCCTGTCGGGAAACGCTTCCTGGTGATTTTGATGGCTGAGATAATAAATCAGAAAAACGAACTTGTAGATTACTGTTTTGTAGAATCGATTTCCTTGGCTAGAAATCCCATCAAAAAAACACCCTTCCTCAAGTGGTTGAAAAAGACATCATAAAAGGGAATGTTTTTCGCATTGTTATTTTCTTACTGGCACAGTAAGCAACAAAAATTCGCTTAAAGTTAGGTGCAGTTTCTTTTTGTAATTTCACGTTCCTCATCGATGATCATCATTAATAAGTTAAGTGTAGGGTCATCAATTCGTGCGAGTTCGAGAAATTTAACTGAGCTTACTATGGAGTCTCGAATCGGTTGCATTAATTCTTCTTCTTTGCCGCCGAACTTTCGCAACTCTTTATCGATTCTTTTTTCAAAATCGCTCGCCGAGAGCAATTGGTCAAGAAACAATTCAAAATTCTTTTTACAGCTGGTAATGAATCCTTTATATCGCTCTTTACCGGCCATCCGTAGTCCTATTGTTGCTGGTTGTAAAATATTCTTTTCCCATTCTTCCATTACTTTCTCTCGGTCGAAAATGATTTCTTTTGCAGCCTGTCGAACATTGGTGTATTTTCGTTGTATTGTTATTTCTTTCTTTTCTTTGAGCGTTTCTTCTGCAATTTTTGCTAAACCGGTGAGTCCAAACTTTTCCATTCCCCTTGCTATTGTTCGAGCCATTGCGCTCACGAATCGGAGCGGTTCTTCCGGTACTTGCAATTCGTTGGTTAAAACTGTTTGTAATTGTGTTTCTGCTTCTTCTTTTCCTATCAATCCCTGGACTATCGCTAAAAAGATCCTTGTAATAATTTCTTTCCCCTTTTTGATTTTATATGGCTCTTTTAATGAGAGAATTAACAAGGGGGTAATGGAGAACTCAACGAGATAATCGATCCATTCGATGATGACTTGTTGGTTTATGAATTGCTCTAGTGATTCTGTTACTTCTTCTGGGCTGACACCCTCTGTGAAGTCTTCATGAAAGCTGAAAGAAAAATCTTTTATAAGGTCTAGAACGAAATCTATTATATTTTCATTTGCCAGTTTTTTGAGCTGGTTGGCAATTGCTGTTTCTTCTTCTTTATTTCTATTCAATTGCAAGGTTTGGAAAAAGATCTTCCAGATGCCCTCTTTCAGCTCTTTTGTCAGTTCTTCTACTGTTATGTTTGATGCTTCTGCTTTTGAGATGAGTGGGTTAATTATCGGCCAAATCACCTGCTCAAAGAGCTTTCGGAAGAGTGGTTGGTTTTCCGTGAAGAACGTTCCAAACCACTTAGGCTCTTTCTTTTTTGCGATTCTTCTTCACCTACTTTGTTTTAAATTGAAGATTTTGTCGTAGATACTCTTCTTGAACCGCTCTTTTGCAACAACAATGAATGAGAGGGCGGTGTCGCCTTTAAATATGGCATATGAAATACCCAATGAGGCTGATTCTAGCTGCATGAGAATAACGACGAAGGTTTTTTCAGGGACAATTGCCTTTATTTCCCAACCAATTCTTTCCAGCTCAGCAATGATTGGGGGCAAGTTTTCTTCGATAGAGCCACTTAAGAACCCCGAGCGCTGGAGTTTATCGAAGCGCACTGATTTTGAGCCATCAAAGAGGAATGTATTGTGTCCATATTCGAGTTTTCTTTCTAAAATGTTCAGAATCATTTTTTCGGGTAATTTTGATGGTTCAGGTATGGGCAAATCAATTGCTTTTGCTGGATGTTTTCTTTTTGCTTTTACTGGTTGCTTTACTTTTGGTTTTTCTGGGACGGGTTCCGGGATGCTCGAGGGTTTCTCGTCGGGTTGAGACTCTTCACTGATTGCTGTTGCCACTAAGACATCTCGCTTCCCAAAAGCCACTTCTCCACCATGTTTGGCGCGTATTTTTCTTCGGAGTGATTTAGGTAATGCTTCTCTTCCTGCATGGAGTGAGACTCGGGGGCGAATTTTCACTATAAAACTGCGGTTTTGTGTTAACTGGTCAGAAATCATTCCTACTCCTGTAGGCATGCTTCTGATAAAGTCCGAATCTTCAAATTGGTCCGGGACAGAAGCTGGCACTCGTTTAAGAAAAGCTCGAATATCATCATCAAAAGTCAAAAGGTGGGTTATCATTACATCAATTTGGCTCATAATATCCTTATGCATGGCAGATGGTTGTTGTGTAACAAGCACGAGGGCGCAACCCGGTTTTCTTCCTTGCTTTGCATACTCAATTAAGGGGTCTGAAGCCGCTGTTTTCTTATTCGCTGGCACTAAAACATGTGCTTCATCAATAAGCAGCCATGTGACTGGAATTGAGCCATCTTCTTCTCCAGACACTTCGAACATTTCCCCCCGAGAAGAACGTATGCGTGCTTCGAGGATTTTACGGGCAATGATACCAACCAACAAAGCACGAAGGCTATCACCAATCCGCGGGTTGCTAATGTCAAGGACTGAAATTTTATTTGGTGAGCTTAACCTTGAAAGTGGTGTACCCTTTCCTGAGAAAATGCCCCATTCCTTTGCCGCTTCCATACGGGATCGAATGGCTTGAATGGAGTCACTTCGATAAGTATTAGTAATTGCTGGATCATCTAATGCAGCGATAATATCGTCAATTGAAAAGTCTGACTTTTCCCTGGCTACTATTTTTAGAGCTTTCTCTAAAACAGTTCCACGAATCTCATACCGGTCGATGTCAAAGGTGCGGCACCAATCTTCAATATGAAGGTCTGATGGTTTCAGGGCAAAAGGTGAATCTATCGTTTCGTCACCAAATTTCTCGAAAATGCCGATAGGGGTGAATACTTCAACATTGTCTATTGTTTCTGGCTTTAATCCCCATTGTTGGAGAAGCAAATTCTCTCCTTCATCGCTGTTTTGCTTTTTCAGTGCCCAAAAAACGCCTATCGGGTCAATGATGATTGTTCCTACACCCAGCTTTGCTTTTGCTAATTCTTCTGCAATAACACCAAGTGTATAGCTTTTTCCTGAGCCACGATGGCCGCTGATGAAGAATATATGTGGGTAACCTGCATCAACAAGTACTTTCTTACCATAAAGGCCGTGGGCGCCTTTTTCTGAAATCCGTCCAAGATAGAGTGTTCCCTGGCAACCGATGTCTTTAATTACAGAACCTTTCCGCCCTAAGATAATTGCATCTTGTGTGGGCGATTGACGGGCATTAATAGGAAGGTTTATTTTAGGTGAGAAATCCTTAAGGCTACTACTAATTTCATCTATATCTCTTTGAATGTTTTCCAAAACATTTTCGTTTCTGATAAACCCTAAAACAAACAATAAATCTCGAGGCTCATCGCATTGCGCAATTTCTTCTGCGATTTCTTTTCGGGCTTCTACATTACGCGGCCCAAAGTCCGGGTCATACATTGACTTGATCCAGATGACCTTATCCAGATACGCTGCAGTATTGTTTGTCCCAGATATTTTCCGTGCAATTTCAATAATGTTTGCCGGCAACTCGATTTCACGATTAGACATTATGTAGGCTGTTGCATATGGCCACAATCGTTCTTCAAAGGGTAAAGATTCAAGAAGTGCATAAATTTTTTCTTTCAATTCGGTTTTTTCGAGAGATAGATTATAGGCCACTAATAATGCGCTAATTCTATCATCTGGGTCCGGCCAATTTTCCTGGAGTTCCAGTAATCTATCGATTTGACTCTCATCGAGAGTGATAGACCCTTGTTTCTGCAACAGATAGAGTAATTTTAATTCATTTTCTTTCGGAATATAACTTTCCTTTGTTAAGATGTCTCTCAAAATTTCTTTCCCTAACCGGCGGGCATTGGTTGCATATTGTTTTTGGTCTGTAATTTCATATGCAAGCATATTAGCACGTGCTAGTAATGCTCGATCATGTGGATCTACAATTGTGCTATTAAGATCAGCCAATTTTTCAAGAACCGTTTGAAGATAATGACAGGGGGAGCGACCAAATTCGTATTTCATTTTTTTTTCACCACAAAAGGCGTTTCATTTACTTACAATAGAATCGTTAGTTATTCTCATATAATTAGATTTGGAAATGATTTTTTTCTCTTATTTTTCTTTTCCTTTTTTACTTCTTTATAGTTATTGAAAGAAGCTCTTTTTAAATGCGTCATAAATGTCGCTATCACAAACATTAAAACAGCCAAAGAAGGAAATTAACAAAAACGAAGTAACTACAAATGAATTATAAGGTTTTTTTGAGCTGAAGAAGGAGTCGGTTGTTGGTCGAAGTGGTCTCACAAATAATTATCTCACAAGAGGACAGCACGAGTTTTTTCTCAATGGGGTCCATTCAAAATGATGCTACACTGGTTTCTGCACTTGGTGGGGCTTTATCCAGTTTTGCCGTAGAAATTGGTCTTGCTGATAGCGAAGCAACCCAAGCAAACTTTTCTCGCTTTAAAAATGGCATTCTCATTTCAAAATGGTTGACAATTGGGGAACATCATCCATTACTTATGATCGCTGTTCGAGACTTTCCCGATTTAGAACCATATCATCAAATGTTTCTCCTTGAATATGGCTCTGCTTTAGCTAAGGCTATTCTCACTAAATTTGAAAAAGTATATCAAAGTCGTGGTGCGGTTCCGAGATTCGTAGAAGGGGTAAAAGTTGTTCCTGCAGTTGCTTATGTACTTTATAAAAGCTCACCAAACACTTGGAAGGAGTTCGCTCAGCTAATTGCTTCTTCGTGTAACGTTTTTCTCGAAGAACTCTGGGAGAAACAACAAGACAAAACTTTATTTCTTAAGAGCATTCAAAAAGACACTTTTTCTCCCACAAAAATCTCCTTCTTTCTCGAGAAATTTGTCGAGCTTTTTTATCAAGAAGGTACGCGTAATGATGCTTTTTTTCCGCTTTTTTTTGCGTCTTCTCCAGATTTAACTGCTACAAAGAAATTCGTTCTTGAGTTTTTGCAGAAAAAGTCCGCTCAGTCACGAAAGGAGCTTGCAGAAGAAATTACTCGTCTTGTTACCCAGTTGCAACAATTTTCTGAAAGTCGTCATTCCAAGAAAAGGAGTAGCTTTCCTCTGGTGGGCTTTTTCAATAGCAATGTATTATTTGAGCAACTTTCGGTAATAAAAAGAGGTTCGTTTGAAAAAACGCGAGGGAAAATTCTCGAAAACCTCTTTACTACAATTTACCTTAAACTCTTTCAAAAATATCCCCTGAAATTTCTTGCAGCAAGTTTAACAAAACCTCTTACTATTGATTTTATTCGCGAGAATTTTAATGCTACAGCCCAACAACTTTTGCGTAGCAGTTTGGAAAAGAAGGATGCGTTTTCACAACAAATAGTTCTTCTCTTGCGAGACCTCTCTTCCCAGTATTCCCCTGAAGAGGTAATGAAGAACACCGCTGAAATCATTCTCGAAGTAAAAGAGAAGTTTCTCGAAGTTTTCCCGAAAAAATATCCTTTCATAGCACTTGTCGATTCAAATCTAACCCAAACCCAGAAACTCGTTTCTGCTCTTGTGAGAGAAGCTTTCGAACAATATCGAACTGCTCATGATGAAGCAATGGCTTTATGGTATATTCTCCGGCAAATTAACGAGCAGAGCCAGCAACTGCCATCAATCTCTTTTTCAAAATGCGTTCAATTATTTTTCCTCCAAAAGTTAATCAGGAAATATCAGTTCCGTCCTGTGCCGGATATTTTTTACACTCTCTGTAAAACTATCCTTGCAAATATTGTTAAACCCACAAAAAAAGCTCAAGATCCAGTGTTCCTCTTAATCGAGCGGCAGTTTAAAAGTTTTGAAAAAGAGTCAAACATAATGATTCCTTCTGAAACAAGTGCCCTAATTTTACGGAGGATCAAGCGGATAAAAGCCACACAGAAATTTGAAAACATTGAAGCGCTCTCCTTCTTTTCAAAAGTTTTTTCCTATGCCTTGGAAGACACTATCGTTAAAATGCTGGAGGAATTTTTCGGTACAATTAAACAACCAAGCGCACCAAAACCTCTCAATGATTCTTTGTCAAAAATGATCACTTATTCAACTGCTCTTTATAGAACAGCACTGGTATTTGAGGGGCTTAAAAATCAGCCGGGTTTTGCAGCGCTCCTTACGACAGACGTAAAAAAGGTTCTCACCAAAACTCTCTCATTTGAAACTCTCCTCCCCTCGTTAACTGAAATTGCTTTACAAGCTTTGTTGCATGGTTTTCTTCTTCTGGTAAAAACAAGTAAATCCAAAGAGAGTCAGGGCGAATTCAAACCAGAAGGATTGACAAAGAAACAGCTGCTCGCTCTTAAAGTCGTTGCCCCAGAATTATCTTATCAAGGGAAACTTGGCGCACTCCTCAAAGAACCAATAGTAATAAATGAATTAATTTTCAGATTTTTGGAACCCACATTAAAACAGCGATATCGCCTTCTCCTCTTAGAAAAGAAAAAATTCGAGGAGCAGATTAAAAAGAATGCAATGAGCATTAAAACGAAGAAAAAACAACTGCAAAAGTTACAAGCGTTAAAAACTGTTTGTTCTGTCTATAAAGGATTCATTACTGGGGGGAACTTTTTCCATCGTCTTTTTGGTCGAGTAAAGCCACTTAAACAGATTATTCAGTATTATTCTAAGAAATCCTTCCCCGGATTTTCCTTGAAAGCATACTCACCAACATTTACACAAAATAAAAAGCAATTAACTTCAACTTTTGGTGGATATCAGCGTATTGTAGAAGTTTATGCCTCAACATGGGTTCGTGATTCGGCATTTTTTGATAAATTACATGAAAAGCTTCTTTGGGATCTGGTCAAAAAGGATGTCCAAAAGGGTTCTATTGAAGCAAAAATTCTTATGAATTTACAGGAAGAAGCGACTAAGGGCGAGAAAACAGCACAGACAATTATCATTCGCAAGACAATTGAAGATGAAGTTTTCGTTTTGTTCAATCATGCCGTGCGAACTGCTATCTCGCGAGTCTTTGCTATACTTTCAGATGATCTTTTTGTAAGATATAGTCAAAGAGCAAATGCTTTTCTTCTTCCGTTGGCTACGATATCCTTCCCAGCTGAGCTTCTAGCTATTTATTTTGATAAAACTCATTGTTGCAAACTCACTAAAAAGGGAGAAGATAAAACCGAACTTAACCTTAATTTGACTTCCCTCCTTCCTCTAATCACTCCCAGGCAAAAACAGTCACAGACAATTCGAAACTTTCTGTATGAAGGTTTGCGAGAATATATGCGTTCTAATTTTCTCAAAACATTGGATTCTCTAGCCGGATTGGTAGAATCCTATATTGGCCAACAAGCGGCAGACCTTTTCTATACAAAGGGGCGTTTCTTTGAGCAGTTGATTTTAGAATCCATCAGCCAAAGTTGAAAAAGACGGCTATCTTTATTTCATATAGCAAAAAGACTATTATTTAGTGTCTAACTGATAATTTACTAATAAACTCGAGGGATAGTATGAGACAATTAATTATTGATGCCCAACACACGGGCATTTCAGGCGACAAGTTCTTAGCAGCACTACTGGACCTTCTTTTTACAGACCTTTCTATAGAACAGGCAAATAAAAACAGGTTGCAAGCACTTCAACTAGTCGCTTCAAATGTTGTTAAAGCTGCGGGTTTGGAGGGGAAGGCGGAATTTACTCTCACTCTCGAACAAATAGAACAATTTGTTCATCAGGGTCTTCAATTACATATTCATATTAAAGAACCAAAAAGGCACCTCCGGCTTTCTGATGCACTGGCAATAATTGACCAGTACACAAAACAACAACAGTTATCAAAACGAGCGAAAGATTTCAGTAAGAAAGCATTTCACATTCTCTTTGAAGCTGAAGCAGCAGCCCACAATATCCCCGTAGAAAAAACCCACTTGCATGAAGTGGGTTCCCTGGATACTTTTCTAGATATATTGGGGGCTGCAACTCTTTTAGATCGTCTGGAGCTTTTTACAGTGACTCTTTTTGTTTTACCAGTTGCTTTGGGTTCGGGAACAATTACCTTCTCTCATGGGACCTTACCTGTGCCAGTGCCGGCTGTAACAGAAATAGCCCACAAATTCTCTATCCCTGTTATGATGGGGCCACTAGCAGGAGAATTAACTACTCCAACAGGAATTGCCATTATTGCTGCTTTACAAAAAATATTAGAAACAACTTTTATTACCACACCACCCATTTTTCAGTTAGAAAAGGTGGGAACGGGTTTCGGGACAAAAACTTTTGAAAACACCCCGAATAGTTTGCGTTTATTCCTCGGCTCATTGGTGCAGCAAAGCTACCCCAAAGAGGAGATTGCTATCATAGAAACCAACCTTGACGATTGCTCCGGAGAAGTTATTGGATTCTTAACCGAAAGATTATTCGAACTCGGTGCAAAGGATGTCTATCTTACACCCTTATTCATGAAGAAAGGACGGCCCGCCACAAAAGTTTCTGTTTTGTGCGCAGAGGAGGAGATAGAACGTTTTGCAACAGAAATTATGAATCAAACAAGTACGATAGGCGTTCGCATCTTACGTGGAACAAAGCTGATGCTTCCAAGAGAAATCAAGCATTTTCAGGTTGTTATTAATGGAAAACATTTTGCTCTTAAAGGTAAGATCGCTTATACAAAAACAGGCGCAATAGCTCATTTCAAACCAGAATTTGAAGATGTAAAAACCATTGTCAATGCTACAGGCTTAACTATAACTGAAGTCTTAGCAAAAGTTCGACAACAAATGGCAAATGAGCTTGAAAAGTGACAGAGCTTCATCATTCGCTTTCATGCATTTTTTTCCGGTTCAAATTCAATCATACAGTAGCGATCTCTTTTTCCTGCATGGAGGACTTCCTTTATTTGAATTGGAAAACCTAAAACTTCACTCAAAATGCCGGTCCACATTCCCCGAATGAATATGCAGCGGTTAATAAAACGATCATTACTACAGAATTGTTTACAATCGTAATACACCAAGTAGCTTGTCGCATGCTTGTCTTTTAAAGTTGGTTGCAGTTTGTCATAAAGTGCATCTGAAATCTTCGTCTTTAAAAATTTGGCAAAAAATTCCCCTATGATTTCTGCCATGTTCAAGATTTCTTCTTCAGGAGCTTTCTCAGTTAGCTTTTTAATGATAATGGAAATGTTTCTAATACTCGGTTTTTTTAGTTCTTCTTGTTCGGCGAGTTCACTCCCCAGGGCATTGGCCACATAGGATTCTCGAATGACTTTCCAGGCAGCGTCAAAAAGTATCATAGTTGGAATTTCACGGGTAAAGATGGGATAGAAAAGCTGTTCAATGGTTAGGTTGTCATGGATTGACATGTCAATTGTCTCTTCAGCCAGGTGAGGTGTCTTTTTCACATAAGTTGGAGTGGTTGCTTCTTTGCTGCTGCGCGTGAAAGTAATTTCATAGAAACTTCCTGTGCGAAGTGAGAGTTCAGCACGAGCATCTACTGGTGCTTTTATTAAATGAAAACACAACCCCTCGATAAATGCTTGGAGAACAATTAACGCTCCTTGCGAATCAGCTAAATCATTTGGGATATATCGATTTTTCCCTAGAAATACGCGTCCTTCTGTCTCTCCTTCCAAATAATCAATTTTGGTGCTTTTCCATCCGAACATTTCCAAGGTCTCTTTTACAAGCTCACATTTATCACGCGTATCATCTTCAACCATGGAGCGTTCTCGAACAAATGTAGCAATATCTTGGATGAATTTCTGTTTCTGGTCGGCTCTATCTGCAAGAAAATTTGCCGAGTGAATTAAAGAATAAAACAGTGTACGAATCATTCGTTGTTCTTTTATAATATCAAATGCCATGATTGAATTCATCCTTTCATTCTTTTTCTTATTTAAAAGCATACTCTTCAAGTACAATTAGAATCTATCTTCTTTTTAACCAGCTTTAGGAATCTATTATTAAAAAAACTTTGATAGAGGCATTTGACCTTCTCCCCGTCTCTGACTTAAAATTGTTAGTATTCCAAAGTATTTTAAAAGCATTACTTTTTCTATAAAAAAGCAAAAAAAAACATGCCTCTAGAAAAAATCTTTAGAACCCATTCGAGATGGTTACTATTGATGTTCTAGTTAAGAATTAACTTTCAAGAAGAATTAGGTGTTTGTCTTGGACGCCCAAATCATCATTTGTAGAGAAGATAATACTGATTTCCTTTCTTTAGGATTCATTCAAACAGATACTTCTTTAGTTAGTGCTCTCGGTGGTGCGCTAGCAGACTTTGCACAAGAAATCGGTTTAGCAAGTGATGAACCTAATCTTGAAGCAGCAGCTTCAATTGATACATTGAATCTTTCACGTTTCCAAAATGGTATCTTGGCCTCTAAAGCAATCCGGGTTGGAGACCATTCCCCGATTATTTTAATAGCAATTAAAGGCTTTGAAGGGGAAGATAAGTGTCTCGATTTTATTGCTCTGTACGCAACTGAATTGGCGCGAGTAATTGTAACTACCTTTGAAAATGAGTATACGGCCATCGGTTTGGTACCGAAAATTGATCAAGCTTATGCTCAAATTGCAGCCGTTGCTAATCAGCTTTACCGCAAGCATTCGGATAAAGTGAAACAGTTAGTAAAAAGCGTGAAACCCAAGCTCATTAAAGTGTTGGAGGGCATTTGGGAGGATCAGAGTTCTTTTGAAGAATGGTCCCATGAATTCGTCTCACAACGCCTGGCCCATTTAAGCCATAAGGAATTGCTGACTATACTTGCCCAGTATCTCTACATTCAAGGGATTAAAGATGATGCGTTTTTCCCCTTTCTTTTTGCTCAATCTCCAAATCCTTTTGGTGAAATTATTAAAATTTTGGACAACTTTCTCCGAAAGAAATCATCTGTTGCCCGGAAGGAAATTACCGGCGAAATCCTTAAGATTATTAGACAATTAAATGATTCGTCCCGTGCGCTTTCTCGACGTGAAAAAGGCGAAATCCCTGATGTTGAGTTGATAAATGAAAGTTTCTTGTTCGAAAAGGTTATGGTCACCAAACTTGAACAGCTTAAAACAAAAGTCCCAGAATTATTGAGCAACATGAATCAGGAGTTATACCGGAAATTATTCAATAAATTTCCCTTGAAATTCGTTGCCATGTCAAAAGAAACCGTTTTTGATAAAAAAGAGCTAGAGTCCGTTGTAAATAAGGCGCTGGCACGTGTGTTAAAGGAGGAATTGGCAGACAAGAGCTGGATTTCTGAAAAATTGACAGGCATTATCCAGCAATTTACTGTGAAATACTCGCCAAATGATTTTCTAAAACGAAAGAATGAGATCATTCTTTCTTCCTACAATCGTTTTGTGGAGTCCATTAAAAAAGAACATCCTTTTATTCTAATTGCTAATCCTGAGCTTAAAAGTCTCGAGCAGTACATTAAAAAAGAATGCACAAAAACGCTCGAGAAATTTTCGACTACACTGGATGAGGCTGTCATTCTGTATAATTCTGTGGGGCAAATTCATTCATCTGTTATCCAAGAAAAGTCTTCATCAATTCAAGACCTTATGCTCCTGTATTTTCTTCAACAAGTCATCCATCCCTATCAATTCCGAAAGGTTCCTGACATTGTTTATACCCTTCTAACTGATTGCTTGGCAAAGTCAAGTTATGGTCGGAAATATAAGCCAGAAGAGCTACTGCAAAAAAGCATCCAGCAGTTTGAGCATATCTTAGCCTTTACAATACCTGCTGATACAAAGAAGTTGGTTTTAAAACGTGCTGCGAAGGCAAAAGCAACAACAACTCGTTTTGAGAATTATGAAAACCTCTCCTACTTCTTCAAATCCTTCCGTGCCTCTCTAGAAGCAACCACTGGACGAATTTTGCAAAAGATCTTTGGCCCTGAAAAGTTTCCTCTGCTACCAACAACTATGAGTAAGATGATCCAAAAGATTGCTCTCGATTTGCAAAGTTTGTATGTTCTTACTTCTATTCTTACACGTCTTTCTAAGCGCCCAAATGCGCGCGAATTATTCTCTCGCAAAACTGTTAAATTCCTTTCTCAACAGCTCAAATTTTCGGCTCTTCTACCCACACCATTTCAATTGGCTTCAGAGGCTTTTTCGGCCGGCCGCATTAAGAGCGTCGAACAAAAGAAACTTTCCTCATTAACTAAAGCGTCCCTAAAACGGTTGCACGTAACGATTCCTGAATTAAAAGCTGAGGGTATTTTGGAAGACCTCCTTGCTAAACCATTTGTTATGGAGTATTTATGGCTCAATTTCTCCTCTCAAGTTTTGCTAAAAAATTTCGCTAAAATTAAAACTGCAATTGAAAACTTAGAAAAGCAAATTAGAACTAAAGCCGGCAGAACCGATGGGAAAGAAAAATTCGGCACCCAGCTAAAGGCTTTACGAAATGTAAATCGATGGTTTTCTTCAGTTCTTGCAGGTGGTAAGTTAGGACGAAAGATTCGCCCGGCAGAGCTCCAACAGCTTTTCCAGGACGCCTCAAAGAATATTCATAAGAGCCTTCGTTATCATCCCAATAAATATTCCGTGTTAATGGATGAGCAAAGCCTTAAATCAATTGTCAATATTTCTCCCATAAAGGGCGATTTTCAAGATTTAATAAAAATTTATACACCTCTTTGGGTTGAGCATTCACAATTCATTGAAGAAATTATCGAGAAACTTTTTTGGTCCTCTTTTTTAAAAACAAATGGCTCTCCTCTGCCATATGAAGCTCTCGGGAAAAAGATCACACAGGCTCTTCAAGCAATCCCGAAAAAGGATTCACCTAAAGACAAAGTGACAATAATTCGCACTACTCTTGAAGAAGAGATCGTCCCGGCTTTTAATAAGATCGTAAGAACAGCGCTTTCTGATGCATTCTCAATTTTCAAAGAAGACCGCATTGTAAAATTCGATGAGCGAAGCAAGAACTGGTATATCAGTCTGGGGAATGTTGCTATTCCAAAAAACATTCTTTCACCTGTCTTTTCCTCTTTACCATCAGTTGCCCTCAAGAAGCTACCGGATGATAAAACCGAGATACGTTTTCTCGTTACAAAATATTATTCATTAAAACGTGTTAAAGAGGATCAAACCATTGAAGAGTTCATAAGGAAAGCAACTTATAATGATTTGAATAAAAAAGAAATTAAGGCACTCGAGTTTTTCAATACTTTAATAGAGCGATATATTGGCTCTTCGGCTGCGGATACATTCTATTCTTACATCCGTGCCTTAGCACAAATAATCATCACCCCACAATGAATGTTCTTTGAAAAAAAGGGAGAAAAAGCCGAAAATTCTTAGGCTCTTTTCTTTATCTCTTGCCACTTATAAAGTGCATAAGCCGCCCAAGCAACACGTTTTGGTGTCGGGAAACTTGGGAGACCATTCTCCCGCATAATTTTGATCGCTTGTTCTACTTTTTCGCCGGCGAGAAGGCAACTAATTATCGCCGTTTGGTGTTCCTCATTTGCGATCTCGATGATTTTCCTTGCAACACCATTAATGTCTGCATCACCTGGGGGAACCATAATAGTAATTATGGTGTCATATTCTCCAGAATGAGCTATTGCTCGTAAAGCGAGTTCATATCTTTCTGGGGTGGCGTCACCTAACAAATCAAAAGGATTCTCACGAGGGCATGCTGCTGGGAGGTCCTCAAGTTGTGCTCGTAACTTTTGTGAAGGTTGATTCAATTCCAGCCCATGCAAAGCAAGGTTGTCTGAGGTCAAAACCCCTGGGCCACCTGAATTTGTAACAATTGCTACCCTTTTTCCTCCTCTGTCAAGATAGGTAGAAAGTACTTCATAAGTGTCAAATGCTTCGTCCAAAGATTCGACCCAGATTGCTCCGGTCTGTTTTGCAACAGATTTGTAAATTTTCGGATCTCCCCCCAGAGATGCTGTGTGAGTCATAGCTGCCTTGTTACCGATTGCGGTTCTTCCTCCCTTTAAAAATATCACTGGTTTAAGTTTCGTGACTTCTTTCAATGTCTCTATTAATTTTCGTCCATGTGTTGCACCCTCAAGGTAAAGAAAAATCACTTTTGTTGGTGAATTCTCTTCTTTTGCAAGGTAATTAATGAGTTCTGCTTCCTCTACGTCTGAAGCGTTTCCAAAAGAAATCCATTTATCAATACCTAATCCTTCATAGGTTGCCCGTAACATCATTGAGCCCGCTAACGCGCCACTCTGCGAGACGATTGAGAGTCCTCCAGGAATACAGGTGTTTTCCATTGCAGCCATCATTTTTGTATGGGTAGAAGCAATTCCTGCACAATTGGGACCAATTACTCGAATGTCGTTTTCTCGGGAAACTTTAATCAATTCTTCTTCGAGTTCATAATTCCCTACTTCTGAAAAGCCTCCGCTTAAAACAATGGCATGATGGATGTTTCGTTTGGCACAATTCTTCAGCTCTGCTGGGATGAACTTTGCCGGGATAGCTAACACTGCAAGTTCAGGGTCTTTTGGTAATACTTCAAGGTTTTGATAGCATTTATGCCCAAAAACCGCATCTCGTTTTGGATTGGTAAAATAGAGCTCTCCCTCAAATTGCCCCTCGAGAAGATGTTTTGCCAACATTCCTCCAATTGATCCTGGCCTTTCCGATGCTCCTATCAGTACAATGCTTTTGGGATTGAAAAAGGGGCGTAAATCTGTTGTAACCATTTGCTTTTCTTCTCCATTCAAATTACTATCGCTTGTAGAGGGACTATTAAGTTTTAAAATTCTTGTTATGAACTAAAAAAAGATTAAAGAATCTCGTGGAAAGTGCGCGCAAACGCCTCCACAAGATCACACGTTCGCTCTATATCTTTTAATTCCAGTAAAGAAATTGGGCTATGAATGTAGCGACAAGGAACAGAAACAACACCAGAAGGAATGCCTTCTCTAACAAGTGCTATTCGTCCTGCATCCGTTCCCCCAGAAAGCGGTTTTTTAAATTGATAAGGAATGTTCTTTTTCTTTGCCAAATGTTGCAGGTGTTCGAGAATCTTTTGGTTTACAATGAGTGAGCGGTCAGCAACAGTAATAGCCGGTCCTTTCCCAAGCATTGTTGGGCAATCCTGTGGTGCCACACCTGGTGTGTCGGCAGCTGTCGTATTCTCAATAGCTAATGCCATGGCCGGCCGGACTTGATAAGCAGCAGTTGTCGCCCCTCGTCCACCAACTTCTTCTGCGGAAGCAAAATTAAACACAATTGTCCCCTTTGGCCTTTCTTTGGACAGACGTCTGAGTAGTTCGATTAATACTACACAACCCGTTCGGTCATCAAATGCTTTTCCGATAACCCGCCCATTAGATATTTCAAAGAATTTTCCGAGAAGTGTTCCAGTTGTTCCAATTGTTATCCCCCATGACTCTGCTTCTTCAGCACTTTTTGCTCCAATATCTATAGCCAAGTCTTCAGGGTTTGGAACTTTTGTCTCTCCCTTGGTTATGTGTGGCGGTTTTAGTCCAATGACTCCAATTACTGTTTTTTTCGTCTCATCATCCGGAGCGAGAATGACTGTTTGCCCTGGAAATAGTAAGTCAACGAAACCACCAATTTTTGCGAAATAGAGAAAGCCATCTGGTGAGATATGGCGAATCATTACTCCAATTTCATCTGTATGGGCATCAAGTAGCAAAACAGGACCATTCTTTTCTGTCCCTTTCAAAGTCGCAATTAAATTGCCTGAAAGGTCGATTTTGAGTTCGTCAACCAACGGCTCAATTTTTTCCTTTATAATTCGGACGACTCTTCTTTCGCGAGAAGAAACGCCAATTGCTTGTGAAAGTTCTTCCAAATCTTTTTTGATTTGTTCTGTCAAAGAAGCCACCTTTTCAAAGGTATTCTTGTGTTTTCCTAACCAAGGCTACTTTTTGAATGTTCCGATTTATTAAAAAGAGAAAAAGAAGAGGAAGAGAGCAAAAATCCCCGAGAGGAATTTTTTCTTAGGCTCTCTTCTTCTTGAGAATTACAGCAGAAACAATAGCAATTCCGGCCAATCCACCAACAAGGGGAATGACATATAATGGAACGCTGCTAGCGAGAAGGTCAGCATTTAACCCAATAGTTGGGTCGTGAATGAGTTTCATATTGTTTTCGTAGTTGGGATATGTTAACCAGAGGTGGTCTTGTACTTCCTCAAATCCCATGCCTGGGGGTGGGGAGATCATATCTGCGAAATAACTTGTTCCAACATCAACCGTATCTACAAGATCTCCAGTTGAGTTGTAAACATGGGCAAAAGTATTCCATTCGAAATAAGCAACTGCCTGGTCGTCATACTTGTCGCTTATGAATTGCATGGTTCGGGTGGCATTGCCATTCTCATTAAGTGTGCCATTTCTAACACGTACGCGATGTCGATTTTGAACTTCAGTTAGGAATGATTCGATAGCAATTCCTGCAGCTGTGGGGGAGAACACCCAATTTTCGATTATAATGTCGAATTTTAATTCAGTTAAGGCATCTACTGTTTGATCGGTTCCATTAATTGGAACATCAGTAGTATACACGTGCATTACCAGTTGTATTGTTGCACCGTTTGCTAATCCCGTCAGGGTCATAGTGATAGTTAACTCTTGTGCTGTTTGAACAATAGCATAACTCCAGCTGTCAGAAATTAAACTATAGCTTATTCCCCCAAGCTCACTTTTGTCATCAAGGATGGCATCATCACCTGTAAATTCTTGAATCTTCAATAATTGGAGTTTATACATTTCGTCTGCACTCGAGACATTTCCATACCACCAAATCAAGTGAGCTTGGCTGGGGAGAATCCGAACTGTCATATATTCTGTTGATACAGTGATTGAATCAGCTTCATCTCTTATGCCTATATGCTGATCCTCAGCAGAGACAAGTTGTGCCGTTAAAGGCATTACTAATAGACTTGCAAATATTAATCCTAATAGCCATTTTTTCATTTCATTTCACCTTTATTTCGTTTTTTTGCTAATTGTAGTATTGTTTCAAGGTGATTTTTAACAATCTCTTAGAATGGTGCGCAGAAGGTTTCAGAAGGTGTACATATGGTTCATGGAACGTTTCATTCTCATTGTTGAAAGCTCGAATTGTCTGCCGGTGGCAAGCTTTTTTAAAAATATTCAATAAAAATTAAACGTTCAATAAAAATAGAAAGAATGGTAAGCATAAGAGGGGATATAACTACCAGGTGCAAAAGAAAAATGCGCGATATGACGAAACAGAGGAAACTGCCGGGTGGTCTGCTGATAATAACCGTGATTTTTCAAAGTTACATGTGCAAACCGTTGCTGAAAAACCTACTCGAAAAGCCACTAATGGTTTTGGGATGAAAAACATTGAGCCCGGAGACTATGAAGTGATTCTCGAGCCAGCTGCAGTTGCTGGTTTCATGTTCTTCATTTCTTATTTCGGCTTTAGTGCTTTGCTGTACCTGGATTATATTAGCTTCCTCCGAGATAAAATTGGTGAGAAACTCTTCAGCGAGAAATTTACCATGTGGGATGATGCTTATGACTCTCGAATTCCCTATCGTACTTTCTTTGATGATGAAGAGCAACCAAAAACGCAACTGGAGTTGGTTCAAAAGGGTATTGTAAAGAATCTCGCATATGATACTCTTACTGCCACAAAGGACGGCGTCACAACTACTGGACACAATGGGCGCTTTCGAGGGCGTTCCCTTCCAATTGCAAGTCACATTCTAGTTGAAGAAGGGACAGCATCACTTGAGGAAATGATTGCTGAAACAAAAAATGGTATACTGGTAACACATTTTCACTATCAAAATGCAGTTAACCCAACTAAGGGTATCTTTACGGGCTTGATGTGAGATGGTACATGGTTCGTTAAAAATGGTGAGATACAATTCCCCCTACGAACGTTGTGCTATACCGATTCCGCTCTTCGATTCTTGCGTTCTATTGACCTCCTCGGAAAATATTCAGAGTTAAATGATTCCCAATTTAAAGTTCCTGCGATGAAACTGCCTTCCTTCAGAATAACAGGTTCTCAAAAAGAATAACTCTCTTTTAAATGGTTTTTAGGGGTTTACGCCCCTTTTACTTTTTACAGGATTAAATTCTTGCTTCTCTCCATTAGAAAGGGATTCGTTAATGGATTGCTTCCAATGAAAAGCAATCATGGGCCGGTATATTTAACGTTTAATTCATCACTTAACAGATATTCCTGAAGCGGTTTTTCAGTTAAATCAATTGTTGTTCGAATATCTTCGATTATTCTGTCCCGAAGGAAGCGTAAAAGCTCGGGGATTTCCTGTAGATCGGAAATAATGAAATCCGGTTTTTCTCTTATCAAATGTTTTTTCGTAAATTCCATTCCTTCATCAAATGTAGCAATTGTTCTAATCTTCACTTTTTTGCTTGCAATGATGTCACTTGCTTGGTCACCGATTGAAAGAAGCTCTTCGGGCTTTAGTCCTGTGAGCTCTAGGACTTTCAAAAAGCCTTCTTCACTTGGTTTTATGGCTTTTAGATCATCGCGCGTTAAAATCAGGTCAAATCGGTTCAATTCCGGAATTCTTTCTTTTGCAACTTTTATAACACCATGACTACTATTTGTCAGTAAGATCATGATAAAATCTTGTGCCAACAATTCTTGTAAAACTTCTCTAACGCCTGTTCTCGGAACGATTCTTTTACGGTTTTTAGCATAAATGATGGATGTAATTACAATGAATTTCAATGCTTGGAAGTTGCTCATTCCAAAGCGTTTGCCTGTTTCAAATATTAACTTCAAAAGTTCGGTTTTTTTTGGCATTTTCTCGAGAGTTGTCAGATGGTCAAAAATCACCATAGTAGTATCGATAATTCGTTTTCGCGAAAGTTCCGGTTTAACCATGAGTGCAGCATTTAAAATAGGCCACCCTATGCGCATTTGGAAAGAGGAGAGGACGCCATCAAAATCAAAGATAATGCCTTTAATTTTTCCTTTTGTTTCTTTGGGAGAATTCAATTTTCTTATATCTACCATCGTTATAAATCTCATTTTATTTGCTTTCTTACTTTAAATAACTATCTCCCAAACAAGGTATTCCAAGTAAACAGTGTTTTCTCTAGCATTTGAATATTGTCATATGTACAATTACCTTTTTCATTTCTATAGATTTAAATAATAAAGTTCTGGAGTATTCTTTAGTTTTCAAAACAAAAGAAAGTTGAATGGGTGAAATTTATGGAACCTGAACAGGCAATGGGATTATTTGTAGTTCTTGCAGTTGTTCTTAGTTTATTATTTAACGTATTGTTTTACCGGATTGTATTCCGAGCACACAAGCGAAAACAAGCCAATTTTTATTCGTGGCTAACTACTTTAGCTGTTATGCTTGGTGTGTGTCTTTTAATTGCCTATCTTTTCGTGCGCTTCTTCATCAATTATTCATCTTCTCTAACGACAAGTGGAGGGGCTTTTGTTGTATTTATTGTCCCCTTGTCATGGTTTGTCCCATCAACAGTTTACACGATAATTCGAGCCATCTTTATTGCAATTACAAAGCGTGAAAAAGACAAACTCTCAACTGAAATTATTGCTGCAGAAGTCGCGAAATGAGTTCACTGAACAATTAGTCAGCAAGGAATTCTTGTACTTTTTTTATAAAGAAGTCAACCATTTTATTGAAATAAATTGTCCCTTTTTCTACTGATGCCTTGCGAGGGTCACCTAAAACGCCATTTGGACTAAGAGCTTTTATCCCTTGTGTCATGACAATCTCTCCTTCTTTTGGGCCAAAGGTTCCTACAAATCCACAGTCGAATTTCTCCTTTTTTACCAGCTCCTCTGCAAGTGCCAAAACAATTGATGTTTCATTTTCTCCAGAGTGCGCGCCTGCTTCTTCTGCAGAAACTTCTTCTTCTATTGAGAAGCCGTTTAAAAGTTCAATAAAGCCATACAAGTCCGTGTATGCTCGGAGTTTCAAATTTGGATATTGTGGTTGTAATTCCGTTATACTCTCTTTTAATGGTTGAAAATTCCCGCCATGACTTGGTAAGAAAACTACATTCTTAAAATTGTGTTTTGAAAGGCTCATAACATAATCTCTGATAACAGCTTTAAATGTTTCAGTTTCGAGAGTTATCGTTCCTGGAAATCCAAGGTGGTGTTTTGAGCAGCCAAGACGGATCGTTGGTCCTTGCAAAGCATTGCCAAGTTTTTTTACAACCTCCCTTACTACCTCTTCCCCAATAAGGGAGTCTGTTTTTGTTGGTAAGTGTTTCCCGTGTTGTTCGATAGATCCAACGGCAATTATAATTGTATCAAAACCGTTCTTTATTGCCAAGTCAATTTCTTCCCAGGTCATGTTTTCAGTTTGGAGCATCATACAAAACCACACCAATACTTCTTATGTTTACTTGTTCTTTTAAAATTATTTTTGAAATGCGCACATTTTGTTCCTCTCTACATCCATAATTGACGCAAAAGTAAGAATTATAACCTTTAGATTTAATTTTTCTTTAATTGCATTAGAAGATGCCATTAAATTATTACTACCCTCTTGAGAGCTTGGAGAATGGCCAAACAGTTAATGATTTTACATTTAGAAGACAACCAAAACGATGTTGAGTTAGTCAAAGAAATATTAGACTTAGAGGGATTGAAAGCAAAAGTTATCAGCGTGGATACGAAAGACGCATTTATTAAAGTTTTAAAGGAAGAGAAAATCGATCTTATTCTTGCTGATTATAGCCTGCCGTCCTTTGACGGTCTTTCTGCCTTAGAATTGACCAGAAAAATGGGTTTAAAAACGCCTTTTATTCTTGTATCCGCGGTTTTAGGTGAAGAGCTTGCCATCGAGGCATTACATAGTGGTGCAACAGATTATGTGTTAAAATCACGGATGGAACGATTGATCCCGGCAATTAATCGCGCATTAAAAGAGGTTGAAGAACGAAAGCGCCGTGCAAAGTTGGAGAAAGAGATCTCTGAGCTTGAAGAAATGTATCGAAAAATTGCCGAGCGCGTTCGTGGCTTCTTGAAGATGGACTTGCCCTCTGGCAAATATTCTCTTGTCGATAAATTCATTGAAGAGCTTAGTGGGTATTCAATAAAAGAGTGGTATAAATCGCCCAACTTTATTGAGAAAATACTTCACCCTGACTTTAAGGACTATTACCGTGAAAACTTCCAACGGATGCGTGAAGGTTTTGTTCCGAAGATGTTGGAATATAAAATTATTCGAAAGGATGGAGAAGAGCGTTGGTGGTTGCAATTTAACATTGGTGCTTATAACACTGAACAAGAGTTAGTCTCCGTTTCTATCGTTCTTATTGATAACACAGAAACAAAAGAATCAACATTGAAATACCAGTATCTTTTCGAAAATGCCCTTGTCGGCATGTATCGCACTGAAATAACCACCGGTCGCATCATAGAAGCAAATGAAACCATGGCGCGCATTTTTGGTTTCGACACCGTGGATGAGTATAAGAAGATTTTCGTAACACAATTCTATCCTGATGAAAAGAACCGGCAAGAATTCCTTGCGACAATAAAAGCTCATGGTACATTAACTGGCTATCAGCTTCAATTATTGAAAAAGAATGGTGAAAAAATCTGGGTGAGTTTATCTGCGCGAATTTTCCCAGAAGAAGGCTTTATTGAAGGTGTTATCATAGATATTACCGAACAAAAAAAGGCCCAAAGAGAATTATTTGAGCGCGAACATGAACTAGAAAACATTTTCGAGCATAAAGGCACAGCTACGATTATCATTGAAAAAGATATGATCATTTCTAAATGTAATCATCAAATTGAAACTATTTCTGGCTTTAAAAAGAAAGAGCTCGAAAGGAAGAGGAAATGGACTGAATTTGTCCATCCAGATGATTTGCCACGACTCTTGGCTCTGGATAAACAACACCGAGAAAGAAACTCAACTACACCAATAGCGTTCGAGTGTAAAATTAAACATAAGGCGGGGCATTATTTTGATGCCTTTTTAACTGCAAGTGTTATTCCTGGAACAACTAAAAGCATTGCATCTATAATAGATGTCTCGAAAAGGAAGAAAGCTGAACAAGAATTAACCCGCGACCGGTTAATTTTCAAGCTTATTGCTGAGGCAGCCGTACAAACAATTGACTTACGCGATCTTTGCCAAAAAGTTCTTACGGGATTAGTTGAGAATTTGGGGTTCGATTCGGGGCTGATTAGAATTTATTTTGAAAATGAACGTTTACTTCTTCCAATGGCTGAGGTTGGTTTAAGTAAAGAAGCAAGAGAGACATTAACACATGTTTCGATAAATAATACTGACTTCCCTTTAAGTCGATTTCTGACAAAAGAAATCATCGAACCTGATGTGTTACAAAATGACTTTTTACGCAATACTGATATAAATGCTAAGTTCCATTATCGTTCATACATCTCTTGGCCAATTTTCAATTCAAACCAAAAGTTTCTAGGCATCATTCAAATAGGTTCCCAGAAGAAAATTCCCCTTCAAGAAAGTGACAGAATCTTTTTTGAAAACATATCAAAAATCTTCGCAACCGCCATTGAGCGGAAAATGGCAGAAGACGCTCTGCGAGAGAGTGAGAGCCAATATCGGAAATTGGTCGAATCTTTGCCGGTTCAACTGGGACTTTTAATTGTTCAGGAAGATGAAATAAAATTTGCAAGTCCAACTGTTTTTGAAATGTTTGAAGTCAGTTCAATCAAAGATATCATTGGTTCAGATTTGATAACCTTCTTTTCTTCTGAGAGTTGGGAAGAAATGAGGGTCTTCTTACATTCAATTTATCAGTCAGATGGCGCGCCTAAATTGAAACTCGAAACGAAATTAAAACGGGCCTCAAACGAAGAATTCCCTGCGGAAATTTTCGCAACATTAACTTCTTATCAAGGAGAACCGGCGGTTCAGCTTTTAATCTCTGATCTTACCGAACGAAAAAAAGCAGAAGAGGCAATTTGTGACAGTGAAGCACGTTATCGGACCCTTGTTGAAACTTCTCCTTTTGCGATCTTCCTTCTATCTCTTGAGGGAGATATCCATTTTGTCAACAAACAAGCGCCGAAAAGCTTTGGAATGAATACTGAAAGTGAGTTGTTAGGTAAGAATCTGTTTGCATTTATTGTGGATAAAACAACATTTGATCAGAAGGAATTCATATCGGAAATTTTACATGCTGGGAGAGTGCGAAATTATGAATTACTATTCCATCGTCAAGACAAAACAACTTTTTATGCAGACTTTTCTGCTTCGGTCATAGTCGATGCTAAAGGCGTTCCACAAGCAATTATGGCAATAATCCAAGACATTACAGAACGAAAGCAAATCGAGCGTAATCGCCGGCTTTTAGCAAATATCGTCGAGAACAGTAAAGAGGTAATTATAACTGCCAATGAAGATGGGAAGATTCTTTTTGCAAATGCAGCTATAGAAGAGATTTTGGGTTATCAACCTGAGAGCATTATTGGGAAAGACATTACTCTTTTTGCTCCTCCCGGTAGCGAAGAAAAGCAAAGAAATCTGTTCAAGAGTACATTAGAGCTAGGGAAAGTTACCTTTGAAAGTATCCTCCGGCAAAAAAATGGCATTCTCATCCCTGTTATAATGACCTATGTTGTAATAGATGATAAGGAATTTAATGAAAAAACAATCAATATCATCATTTTAGACACTTCAGATTTAGTGGAACTAAAAGAAACCTTGAAGGATAGAACTTTTGAACTTGAAACTTTGAATAAGGTGATTTCCGCCGGTTATCTGGCAAGAAACATGAATGAATTATTAGATTTCACTCTGACAACAGTCCTCAATTCTTTGGATTTTAATGGTGGTGCAATTTATTTAATAGATGAAGAGAAAGAGCAGGCTTTTCTAAAACGCTCATTAGGTATGTCCGCCAATTTCATTCGAGAAGCAAAAGTCCTCAAAATAAAATCCGCTCCCTTCAAAGAACTCTTTGTAGCAGGGCGAACGATTTACGTTGATAACTTTATGGCAAAGAGTGAAGGTCATCAGCAATTTGGAATACAAACACTGATCGGTGTACCTTTCTTCTCTAAACAAGTTGTTATCGGAGGTTTACTATTGAGTTCTAAAGAACGGCGGTCCCTAGCTAAAGATGAATTAATGACCCTTGAGGCTATTGGGCGTGAAATGGGAACGGCACTTGCTAAGATGCAAGCTGAAGAAGAATTACAGTCCTCACAAAAATATCTCCAAACGATCTTCAATGCTCTTGAAAATTATATCCTCGTTTTCAATAAAGAGACCAACCAAATTTTGAATGTAAATATAAAATTCCAAGAAAAACTTGGTTATGATCTTTCTAAGCTACTTACGATGGATATCGCTACCATTACGACTGAAAAAACACAGAAGCTTTTAAAGAATACTCTTAAATCTTTAAGGGATGGCGAGTCCAAAACAATGCCCTTGGATTTTATCACTCAAGATGGCAAAGTGTTTTCGTTAAAGCTTCATCTTTCTGTAATTGTTTTTCTTGATCACCAAATGGTTATTGCTCAAAATTGATTTTTCCCTTTTCCGCAAACTAAATTATTATAATGTAAAAATTGCACTATTTATTATCAAGCAAACCACCAAAAAAGCGTAATTAATGCATTAAAGAGGATTTGAATGACTTCTCCTTTACAAGTACTGCATCTTGAAGATAACAACATCGATGCAGAATTGATCCGTGAAACATTGGCAGTTCACAAAGTCCATTGTGAAATTACCTTAACGGCTACGAGAGAAGATTTTTTACAAGCATTAATCAATAAACGATTTGATATTATTCTTGCTGATTTTAATTTGCCTTCTTTTGATGGTTTTGAAGCACTTAAACTTGCCAAAAAATATGCTCCCGGTATTCCTTTTATCTTCATTTCCGGTGTTTTGGGGGAGGAACTTGCTATTGAAACTTTGAAAAAAGGCGCAACAGACTATGTTATCAAGTCTCGTCTTGAAAGATTGGCTCCGGCAATTAATCGTGCATTGAAAGAACGAGAGGAGCGAGTCACCCGCTTAAAACTTGAGCGCGACCTCGCCGAATTAGAGCAAATGATTAGTGATTTGAAGAGCACGTATGATGAATTAACAAAACGCGTTCGAGGGTTCTTAAAAATTGAGATTCCAGAGCTCAAATACTCAATTGTTGATAAGTTTCTCGCAGATTTAAGTGGTTATCCAATTTCAGCTTGGCGCCAAACGCCAAATTTTATTGCTAAAATCATTCACCCGGACTTTCAGGATTATTACCTAGCGCGTATTGCTGAATTCAGGCAGGGTTTTGTTCCCAAAATGTTGGAATACAAAATCATCAAACAAGATGGTGAAGAACGTTGGTGGCTCCAATTTAATATCGGTGCTTTTGATGCGCAAGGCAGACTAACTTCTGTTTCGGCTGTTATTATTGACAATACAGAGGACAAAGAAAATTATCTAAAATACCAAAATCTGTTTGAAAATGCTTTAACCGGAATGTTCCGGACCGATGTTGAAACAGGGCAAATTATTGAAGCGAATTCGAAAATGGCAGAGCTTTTAGGATTCGATACTGTTGAGGAGTTGAAAAGCTATCCTGCTTCTTTCTTTTATCCTCATCCGGAAAAAAGGAAAAAGCTAATCGAAAAGCTGAAAGTGAATGGTTACTATGAGGCAGAAGTTATTCAAATAAAGCGAAAAGATGGTTCCACTATTTGGATTCAGGAATCTTCTCGCCTATATCCAGACAAGGGTTTTATCGAAGGGATTTTTATTAACATTACCAGCCAAAAATTGGCCGAAGAAGCTCTTAAGCGTGATCACTCTGTTTTCCAACTAGTTGCCAATGCGGCTGTCTTTGCTAATGATATTGAAACTTTTTGTAAGGATATTATTTCTGGTCTTACCAAAATTTTCCAATTCGACACTGGCTCTTTCCGCCTTTATGATCCGGAAACTAACCTTTTGGTGCCTTGTGCTGCAACCAGTATTGATCCTGAAGCTATTAAGAACTTGCCTATTATCCCCTTAACACAAGAAAAGCATGCTGGTGCTCTTGTCGGAAGAACGAAGAAACCGGTTTTTGCTCCGGATATCAGTAAGCATGAGCTCATCAAGGATTTTGTACCACTTATCAAAGATTATACTGTAGGTGCTAATATAACCTGGCCGATTGTAAACTCGAAAGATGAATTAATAGCTGTTTTACAGTTAGCTAATCAAGAACCAAAAGAAATTCAAGGAGAAGTTAAAATACTCTTCGAAACCATTTCAAGCATGATAGCCTCTGCTCTTGAACGATTTCAAGCTGAACAAGCATTGCGTGACAGTGAAGAGAAATTTAGGGCTTATGCAGAGCAATCATTGATTGGTGTTATCCTTCTAAATAATCAAGGTGATTTGCTCTTTTTCAACGACGAGATTTTACGCATTTCTGGTTTCGAGCGAGAAGAAATTAGTCATATGAAATCTCGTGAGATAACAGCTGAGTTATTTACAGAAATAGATAGAGAACGCTTGCGAAAACAGATTAGAATCGTTGAAGAGGAGGGGATCTCCCAGAAAGAAGAATATCAAATCATTTCAAAAGAGGGACAAAAGAAATGGATCTCCCTTCATTTAGCGCCCATTAATTTTCATGATTCACAAGCGATAAGTGCCATTGTTTTGGAAATTACCGAACAAAAACGGGCACAACTAACAATTGAACGGGAACGACAAGCTTTTCACATTATTGCTAGCGCAGCCTTAACTTCTGGAGATGTTTTTGACCTTTCTCGAAGAGTTTTAACAGGGCTTTTAGACGTCTTGGCATTTGATTTTGGTATTGTGCGATTGTTCAATCAGGAGAAAAGGCAATTGGAACCAGCTGCCTATGTTATTCCTGCAGAAATCTCTTATGAAATCCAATCTATTCCTGTCGATGATCCGAAATTTTTCGTTAATTATGTTGCGAAAACAAAAGAAGCTGTTTATGCACCTGATATTAATGAAAATCAAATAACTATAAAATTCCTCGATCGGTTAAAAGTTTTCAATACGAAAGCTGTTGTTTGTTGGCCTATTTTAAATAAAGAAAGTGCACTGTTAGGGATAATACTTATTGCTTCAACTCGCCCAACAGAAATAACCGAGGAAGATCGTTTCTTCTTTAATATCATCTCGAACTTCTTTTCTCTAGCCGTTGAACGACGGTACTCAGAAGATGCTTTGCGTGAAAGTCAAGAGACCTTTGAAAAGCTTATCAACACTTCTCCGTTGGCAATTTTCCATACAGATTTACAGTCAGGAATAAGATTAGTGAATAAATATGCGTTAGAATTGCTTCACGTTGAAAAAGCCGAAGATTTGATTGGGAAAGAATTTCAAAGTTTTCTAATAGCGCCTGATCAGGCTCGGTTGGCTCAAGATATCGAAATACTCCTAAAAACTGGCTCATTTATTAATTATGATTATTTAATGGAACGATCTGACAAAAGTGTCTTTCCAATTGAATTAAGCGCTTCGGTGATTTTGGACAACAATCAAAAACCGGATTCCTTATTATTTATCGGAAATGATGTTACCGTGCGAAAGGAACTCGAGCGAAATCTCCGCAATCACTTTTTTGAATTCGAAGTTATGAATAAAATCATCTCTGCCGGTTATCGTGCTAATAATTTGAATCAATTCCTTGATTTTGTTCTTGATACGGTTCTAAATTCTCTTGATTTTTCTGGAGGGCTTATTCTTTTACGGAGCGAAAACAACCTATTCGAAATAAATAAATCATTAGGGGTTTCAAAACAGCTTGTTTCTCTCATTCAACAAGCGCTTTCTTCGGAAACATTCTTAACACCATTGATTAAAAAGGGGGCGACAATAATCATTGATGATTTGCAGGTTCTCTCCCCTGACACTCCTTTGAAGAATATTGAAATGTTAATTGGTATCCCCTTCTTTTCAAAAAAGGAAATAATTGGCGCCTTGATCCTCCTTTTAAATAAAGCACGAAGTATTTCCGCAACCGACCAACAACTTTTGGAATCAATCGGAAAGGATATTGGTACTGCTATTGCGAAATTTCAAGCAGAGCAGCTAATAAAAGAACGCCAAATAGATTTGCAATCCATTTTTAACATCCTCGAAGAAATAATCTTTGTGATTGACCATAAATCCGGCCTTATTCTCGAGGTAAATGACATCGCAACGAGAAAGCTGGGTTATATTAAACGGCAACTCCAGAGTATGCGCTTTCTTGACTTGCTGTCTAAAGAGTATTGGGCAGACTTTCAAACCTTCTTAGCAAAGGCAAAACCTAGAACCTCAGGGACCTTTACTTTTGAAATTAAAACAAAAGGGCAAGAAACACTCATGATGAATGTTACTTTATATTACCAACGGTATTTATCACATGAGGCAATTTTCGCTATTTTACGAGATGCTTAATAGCAAATTTATCCCCTCCTGTTTAAAGAATTATTCGTGCATTTTTGAGGTTGTTTTCTTGTAGAAAAAACCCTCAACTTCAAAACAAGTAATTAATTGGTTTTTCAAATTATCCGAAGAATTGTTTCTATTCAATTTATACTTAAGTGATATTTGTTTTTAAACAATCAACAACACGAGACAGAACGATTAACCGTGGAATGTTAGTGGGTAAAATTACTTCTTGACATTTGACAATTTTAAGAACGCTTTTCAGAAACAGTTCAGGAGTGACATCTTTTATAAAAACTAATCGTTTGATTTTATAAAAGAATACTCCTCGCTCGCCAAGCATCTCTAAATCTTTTCGAGAAACAGTTAGCGACTCTTCGTAGCTAATAATTAAAAATTCGCGCCCGCCAAGTGAATGGACCTCTTCAGAAATTTCAAAGACACTGAGGTTATGGGCCAAAATTTCGGAAAAGAGCTCTCCTGTTTTCTTGTTTTGTTCTTTAGCTTTGGACAGTAACTCGTCATACAATTGAACAGAAACGTTTCGGATGGTAATGTCTTTTAGTTCTTCCTTATTTGTTGGGTGTTTATAAAACGGTTTTTTGAATGTCAGCCCTAGTTGAATTATTTTTGGTATGTCTTTTGGAAATGTAACATTGCTTTTTTGAATCATCTTGACATGTTTTAGTAATGTCTGCGGATCGATATCCTCTGTAAAAACGAGTTTTCGAATATTCCGAAATAAAAACATCGTCTTTTCGCCTGCAGCCGTTAGATCCTTCTTTGTCACTACAAGCTGTTCCATATTACTTATTATTTCAGGCTTGATGCCCATTCGAATTGGTGGTTTGTGTCTTCGAAAACTATGTGCTCTCCAAGGCTGCCGTAAAGATATGGTGGTGATCACATTGAATGCTTCTCCTGCTGACAACCCTTGTTTTTTGCTATAGGCTGTAAAAGCATTGTAGAGTGCTTTATTTACTCCTCTGATAGTTATGTCTTTCTTTTCTTCCAAGTCTTGTTGCAAGATAAACATTTCTTCAGTCATCTACTGACTATGGCTATCTTTTTTTATTTTTTTGCGTGCTAAATAAAGTTTTTGTTGGATTTAGCAAAAAAGTTAAATATGTGTGATTTGTATGACTCCTCGCCCACTTGTTAATAGGAATCTTGAAAAATGGTCACACAGCAAATTACACAAAAAAAGGCATACAAAACAGAGAAGACAAAACCGCCAAGGCAGTTAGCAACTGAAAAATACCGGTCAATGAATCATTGGTTTTGGTCAGGTTTAACACGCTATCCTGGATTAATGTTTATTTCGATTACTTTCTTGATTATTAATGCTGTTATCTCTATTCTTCCGGGTGTGTTATTGGGTTTGGGAATTGATGTTCTTAAAACTGAAGGTTATGGCCGTAATTTTATTATTATTGTTGTTTTAATTATTAGTGCTGCTCTGATTGGTTGGCTCACTTCTTTTCTTAGTGGTTATCTCTGGGGGATTGCGAGTTATCGTTTTGAGCGTGATATCCGCGAAGAGTTCTTTGATGTGGTTCAGGAGCATTCCATGGCTTTTCATGACGAGCATGATTCTGGTATTTTACTTTCTATGGCAATGAATGAAACAAATCAAATCCGCTTTGCTTACCATCCTTCGATACGGCAAGTTGTTTCTTCTTTTTTAAGCATTCTTTTAACAACATCTTATTTCTTTATTCGCATTCCCATTGGGAGTGAGTTCATTGGTGTTGGGAATTGGCCAATAGGATTGATGATCACTTTTGGTTTCAGTCTTTACATTTTCTTGGCGTGGGTGTACGCTCGCAGGGTTGGTCCCATCCGGCGAGAGCTTGCCACAGAGCTTGGTAATGTCTCAAGCGCTTCGCAAGAAACCTTTCGAGGGATAGAAGTGGTGCGTTCTTTTGATAATGAAAAAACTGAAGAGATGAAATTCACTCAAGTAAGTTTGCGTCTTGCAGACAAAATTAGGAAAGAGGGGTATTTGAGCTCTTTCTACTGGCCCGCTTTAATCATGGTGTTATTTACTGCTGCTTCCTTTGGTATTGGACTTTGGTTTGTTTTACAAGATAATGGATTGATGAGTGTGGGGCAGCTTTCCTCAATGCTCACTTTGTTGATCCAGCTTGTGATCCTCAATTTTATGCTTCCGATAAGGTTGCTTGCCATACAAGCCGGGCGGATAAATGCTCGACGTATTTGGGATGTTATGACGTTTAAGGATCCATTAATCGAACCTGTCAAATCGAAAAAATTAGACTGGTCAAGGCCCCTTGTCTTTCAAAATGTTTCTTTTAGTTATCCTGGGAAAGAAAAGCTAGTTTTAAAAGATGTTAGTTTCACCATTCCTCCTGGTTCTCGTGTTGCTTTGTTGGGTGGTCCTGGTTCAGGAAAAAGCACGATCCTCAAGCTTCTCTTGCGGTTATATGACCCTACTTCTGGTGCAATCTTTTTAGGTGATACCAACCTGCGCGAGGTTAGTACTTTTGACGTTCGAAAGGATGTCACCCTTGTAGAGCAAGACATCTTTCTTTTTGGTGCGTCCTTTAAGGATAATATTGCCTTTTCCAAACCTGAAGCATCAATGGAGGAAATAAAAACTGCTGCAAGGAGAGCGCAAATTGACAAATTTATAGAATCTACTCCAAAAGGTTATGACACTATCATCGGTGAACGTGGCGTCACTCTTTCAGGAGGGCAAAGACAGCGCATTGCTATTGCTCGGGCACTCTTAGCAGAACCAAAACTGTTGTTGCTCGATGATTCAACTTCTGCCGTAGATATCAAAACTGAAATTCGACTGCGCTTAGCAATGGAGGAACTAATCAAAGGACGAACTTCAATCATTGTTACGCAAAGGCTTTCAACACTAGTTGACTCTGATTTAATTCTCTTCTTAGATAAAGGACGGGTTATTGACCTTGGTACCCATGAAGAATTATTGGAACGCTGTAGCGAGTATCAATTTATGTTGAGTTTACTCCCTCGAGGAAAAGAGCTGATAAACAAGAAAAAAGAATCAAGGGTAAAAACGCCCAAAGGAGGGTAAAAATAATGGGACATGGTGGCGGCGCAGGGCGAATGATCGGTCGAATTGCCGACCGGAAAAAGGTAACACGGCCTACTCCAGTACTCTTAAAGGCTTTAAGCAAATATTTGAAAGGTTTCGTAGGTTTACTTGTCTTGGCAGCATTTTTGAGTCTTGCTTACTCTGCAACTCAAATTCTTAATCCTATTATCTTGTCTAATGGGATCGATGCTATTGATCCCTCCTTAGGTAAAGTGATTGTATGGTTTGGGGTAACCCTTTCTGAAAGAACAATTATAATTATTTACACCTTATTCTATGTATTGTTGGGGTCTTTTGGGTTTATTTTGAACTCCTTAACAACTCGTTTGCTTTCTAAAGTGCGTGCTGATATGGTTCATAAAATCCGGAAAGATGTTTATAACAAGCTTATTAATGCTTCAATGGATTATCTCAAAAAAGAGCAAAGTGGCAATATTACTGCGCGGATTACCAGTGATACCGATGAAGTGTCAACCGGTCTTCAAGTCTTCATTAGCATTGCAGTACAACTTTTTCTACTGGTGACGACTCTCGTTGTGATCCTCATTCGCCTACCATGGCAAATTGTCTTGATTTGTCTTGCGTCCATTCCCTTTGCCCTTCTTTTGAGTTTTGTTCTGAGTACTATTGGTAGACGTATCGTTCTTGGCATTCGACAAACTTTTGGCATTGTTTCCGGTAAGATCGCTGAAAGCTTTGCAGGAATTGCCGTTAGTAAAGCATTTAACCAAGAAGGGAATCTCTCAAGTCAAATGCGGGTTTTGAATCAGGAAAATTATAAGATGAGTAAAAAATTTGGCTTAATGATGAACATTATGATGCCCTTAATTTCCTCGATTAGTTCTATCGTCACTGCAGCTATTCTTTGGATGGGTGGTTATCTCGCTTCTATTTCAATTGGGCAGATTTTCCTAGGTACAATTCTGGCTGCACAATTTCTCCGCCCTGTGGCACATCTCTCCTTATCTTTCCCACAATTACAGACATCTTTAGGAGCAGTTGACCGGGTTCTCGATGTTCTGGAGGCATCTCCCTCTATTCCTGATGCACCTGACGCCGAACCTCTTGGAAATGATTATTCTGTTTCGTTTGAACATGTCTGGTTTTCTTATGATAATGAAAACTGGGTACTAAAAGACATCACATTTCAAGTAGAAGAAGGAGAAATGGTTGCTCTTGTAGGTGAGACTGGCGCCGGCAAGACAACCCTTGCAAGTATGCTTCTAACGCGTTTTTATGACATCCAAAAAGGATCCATAAAAATAGGTGCGCAAGATATCAAAAAAATTGCCCAAAAATCATTGCGAAAAGCAATTGGTTTGATACCTCAAGAGCCTTATCTTTTCACAGCAACTGTATTAGAAAATATCAAATACGGAAAAGCTGATGCCACAGATGAAGAAGTTTATACAATTTGCAAAATGATTGGTGCTGATACCTTTATTGAGGCGCTTCCCAATGGCTATCAAACCGTCGTCCGGGAAGGTGGAAAACAACTCAGCGCTGGGCAGAGACAAATCATTACAATCGCAAGGACAATGCTTGCTGACCCAAAGATCCTCATCCTTGATGAGGCTACATCAAGACTTGATGCGTACTCCGAATCTCTTGTTCAAGTTGCACAAAGGACGCTCTTTAAAAAACGTACAACCTTTGTTATCGCTCATCGTCTTTCGACAATTTTCGATGCTAATAAAATAATTGTTCTCTCGCATGGTGAGCTTGTTGAAATGGGCTCGCATGAGGAGTTAATCCGAAAGAAAGGACTTTATGCCGATATCTATGAAACCTATTACAAATTCCAAGGCTTAGAGGAAATCGATGTAGAGAAAGTGCTCGAAGAAGAAGAGGAGGAAGAAGTAGAGCTTTCACCTCTTGCAATGATGGAAATGGGCATGCTTGACCCTGAAAAGATTAAAAAGATGGTTGCAGAGGGGAAAATTTCGCCTGCGATGTTAGAGCAACTAAAGAAGAAGATGGCACAGAAAAAAGCCAAAACACCAATTGATTAATTCCTTTCAATCTCCTAAAATCGTTCCTTTATTATTTAGACCACTTCAAAATTAAAGTTTTAGCAAGAAAAACATTCACTTTATAAGGAAGAATTTATAATTATAAAAAAGAGAGTGTTTCTTTAAAAATAAACTAATTAGAGGTATACACATTGGAAGAAACTACTTTTCCCTTAATAGGTGACAAAGCCCCAAGTTTTACTGCAACGACCACTCATGGTCCAATCAACTTTCCGGAAGATTACGCCGGTAAGTGGGTGATCTTTTTCTCTCATCCTGCGGACTTTACGCCTGTTTGTACGACAGAATTTGTTGCTTTTCAAAAACGAAAGGCGGAATTTTCAAAGCTTAACGCTGAACTTCTTGGCTTAAGTATTGACCAGGTTTTTAGTCATATTAAGTGGGTTGAATGGATCAAAGAAAATTTAGATGTAGACATTGAATTTCCTATCATTGCTGACCATGGCCAGGTAGGAAAGCTTTATGGCATGATTCACCCGCACAAATCATCAAGCACCGTTCGAGCGGTCTTTGTTATTGACCCTGAAAGCATCATTCGAGCTATCATTTACTATCCACCTGAAATGGGTAGAAACATGGATGAAATTCTACGGATTCTTGAAGGATTCCAAATTGCAGACAAGCATAATGTTGCAATTCCGGCAAACTGGCCCAATAATGAACTGATAAAAGATCGCGTGATCATTCCTCCTGCAAGTGATGTGAAAACCGCTGCAGAGCGAAAGAAGAAATACGAGTGTTATGATTGGTGGCTTTGTCATAAAGAACGGCCAAAATAATAGTCTTCACTTTTTCTTTTTTACATGCACCTTCTAAAGATAAGTCAAATGTAGAAAGTTTTTTTTAAGGAATCTTTTTGGCTATATTAATTACAAGAAAAACTTGTCTATTTTTAACAAGTTCCATGGAAACTTTTGTAAGTGACTTGATACTAACAAGATTTTCATTTGGTGTTCAGTAAATGATAGACATCTATGAATTGCAAGTTAAACCTCGAGCGTTAGATATGACTTACACCGGTCATATAAAGTTCACGGCTATTGTTAACTATCTCCAGGAAGTGGCTTTTGAGCATGCGTCAAATTTGGGTGTTAGTTTTCAACATATCTTCAAGCGCAATCTTACGTGGTATTTGCTTCGATATTACATTGAAATGTATGAGTATCCCACCATTGATGAACTTTTAACCATTCGCTCTTGGGTTGCACGTAGTGAGAGTGAGAAATATTCTTTACGGGATTTTGAAATTATTAACGAGTCTGGAAAAATCGTTTGTAGTGCAACTACCAGTTGGATTCTTTATAATTATGTTAAAAGAAAACCTGTTAATTATTTAGATTATGTGTCTGACCGACCAATACTTGACAGACGGTCGGTTTCTTATGATTTTCCAAAGCTCCCTCTCCCGGAAAAAACTGATGCTTCTGCAACACTTACTGTTCGCCGTTCAGACCTGGATCTAAATAACCATGTAAATAATGCTATCTATTTGGAGTGGCTCTTGGAAAGTGTGCCATCAAAAACCCTCAAGAAATATGTTGTTAACAAATTGGAAATTAGTTTTAAAGGGCAGGCATTTCATCAAGATACTGTTCTTGTTGAAACAGAGTTCCAAAAAGCATCTAAAACAGATGATAGTCTTGTGAGCCTTAGCAAAATCACCAAGATTAAAAATAACGAATTATTAACAAAAGCACGTCTTTATTGGAAAGCAATTTAATGGGATTCTTTCCTCGTGGAAATTAAGCAATGACTGTCATTTAAAGTGGCTTTCATCTAATTTAGCTAATATTTTACTTGCAAGGTTGGCATTGTTGCATAACACGAAGCTCATCTTCTCTTGAGCTTCCAAGGTAGGGTTGAATTCCTCGTATAATTTTGTGCTAAGAACAGCACCACTTTTTTTGGCGATAAATAATCCTGGTGTATGAACAATAGAGAGCATGTTCCGGATGTCAATCATACATTCAATTCGTCCGGCAGCTACATAGCACATATCGAGGAGATTTGCACCAAATCGTCGAATACCTTTACATTGTTTCACGATTGACAAAACTGCTTGTACTTTTGCTGGTTTTTTATGCCAAATTCTATCCAAATCAATTGCTAGTAAGCTTTTTTGTAAGTTCGTTTCTTTTGATGGTGTGATAGCTTGATTGTTTAAGGTGCTTCCCTCCTTGCTGTCACTAAGAAAAAATTCATCAGTATGAAATGATCGGACAGCGGCTGCCTGGATGTCATTGAATGCGGTTTGCTCACTTTTCTTCCTTATTTTTGCAATTGCTATGCCATAACAAGTTAAAGGTATTCCTCTGGAAAAATTCGTTGTCCCATCGAGGGGGTCAGTAATAACTACAAACTTAGGTGTTGCAGTTAAGGCTACCTTCCCTCGTTCTTCTGTTACAATCACACAAGGAAAAGCTTTCTCCTTAAAGAAGTCAATTATTGTCTCTTCTAAAAGCATGTCAATTACTCGAGAACGTTCGCCTGTGACATTAATATTGTCGGTTTTTTCGAGAAATTTTTTCTCTCCGGCATTTGTCTGATACACTTCTTGCATATGTTCATCAAGTTCCAATAGTAACTTTTTCAATTCATTCATAATAGTGATTTCCTTAAGGCTCTTTCAAGTAATTGGAATAGTTTTTTATTATCTAAAAATAGTTTGTTGTTACTACTACCATCACGGGGTAAATAACAGATGGAAGAAGGTAAGCTCCCTTTCCGTTCTCTCGAAAAGCTTCTTGACTATCACTATGCCGAGAAAATTGAAGGCGTTCTACAAGGACCGAAAGTAGGTGTGGATGTTGCTGTTCTTGATTATTCTCTTGCGAGCCAACGGGCACAAGAGTTCTATCAGAGCTCAGAAGAAGTGCTTTTGGTTGTAAAAACCGACCCAATTACTTTCCCAACAGCAAACCCCGGGAAATCAGTTGTAATAATAAATGCCAATGATATTGTCACAAGTGGTGCACTCCCTTTTGGTTTTAACATAACGATGGTTTTTCCGCCCGGCTTTTCAGAAGCAGAGGTTTTCAAAATTCAAAAAAATGTCCAACAAACATGCTCGAATCTAGGCATTGCTGTCCTTGGAGGGCACACCGAATTTTCCCAATCTGTGGTTTCTCCGGTCCTCTCAGGTGCGATGATTGGTTTTGTTCCTCGAGATTTTTATGTCCCAAGAAAGATCACTGTGGGTGATGTCATTGTTTGTGTTGGTTTTTGTGCAAAAGAAGGAATGGGGATAATTGCTCATGAAGGGAAAAAATACTTACAGCAATTTTTCAGTAAGAGTTTTCTCTCAAAATTGCTTGCTTTAGGAGAAGCGCTTTCTGTTGTGGATGTTGCATTAACAGTTAATAAATTGATTCGCCCAGGTCTAATGCACGATGCAACAGAAGGGGGGATTTTAGGGGCGATTTATGAAACAATTGTTCCTGAAGGCTTTGGCTTGCGGCTTTCTTCTGAACAATTCCCCCTTACAAAGGAAGCTCATGAGCTTGCTTCTTTTTTGAAAATTGATCCTTTGCGATTGATATCCTCAGGGACATTGGTTGTTGTAACATCAAAAGAAAAAGCTAGTCTTCTTACAGAAAAAGTCGCAAAGACTCTCCCAATTGCAGTGGTTGGTGAGGTCACCAAGAAAAGTGAAGGTGCTTTAATTGATGGTAAACCCCTTGCTCCACCACAAGCTGATATTCTTATAACTGCACTACAAAAAATAACGGAAGGACGAAAGGATTAGTGTTTCTAATCCAGTAATCGCTTTTCGCCTTCAAGTTTTTGAATCTCCGTAATGTCCTGTGAAACTTCTAATGTTCCAAGATATTTCCCATTTTTATCGTGGACAGCGAAATAGCGGATGTAAATCATCCTGTCATTTAGATTGATCCAAAATTCAGCTGTCTTCCGCTTTCCTTCCCGGAAGTCCGTCAGAATTCGTTCCACAGCATCATAGCTTTTCTGAGGATGGCAGTTAATAACTGCTCTCCCAATGATCGCTTTCGTTCTTACAAAAATCCGTTCGTCTCCTTTACTGAAATATCTTACAATGTCATTCTCATCGACAAAGGTAATATCAACGGGTAATGTGTTTAGAATTGGTTCAATAACAGCTATTGGTAATGGTCCTGTCTCAAATTCTATAACCCCTTCAGCCATTTGCTTGGGAGGACCGGCTTTTTCTGCAGTCGCTGCTTTCTCTTTTGTTTCTTCAGGCTTGATTATGTCTTCTGGTGTGAAACAACAATAACCAATCTCGTCGAATTCTTTTCTCGTTGTGTCCCATTCTTCAGCTGTTAATAACCTCATTGATGCCGGGAATAAGACATTGTTCTCTTTGAAAAAGTGGCTGGAAATGATTGTCACCAGTTCATTTGCAGTTTTTAAGAGAATTTCTTTAAACTCCTTAAAGTCCACTTTCTTTTCATCTGCTTTCTGTATGATGTCATACAAAGTCTTTTTTGTTGCTCGAATGTTGTCATGATCAATCCACATTTGTGCTGGTGGTTCTGTAAGCCCATGTTTCTCTATGAATGGGAAAAGAACATTTTCCTCACGCAAATAATGCTTAGCTGATGCTTCTAAGTGTCTAGCAACATCCTTCACATCTGCCATTAAAGCTGTGCTTTCTTTAAAGCCCTTTTTCTTTGCGATTTTAGCTGCTGCTGTGTTCAGTTTCTGAACATACTCGAGTAAAATGCGATGCTCTTCCATCAAGATTGCCAATGGATGGCCTTTTTTTACGATTAATTTCTGGCTGCCTAATCGTTCTTTAAACACTGCCAAATGTACTTTGCACAGTTGGTTTAGCTTTTCTCGAGGCATACCTTCCTTTACTAATTCTTCCTCAACTTTTGCAAGCTCATCCGGGCCTGTTTCCGTGATGATTTGTTGGAATTCTTTCTTAGCTTCCTCGAGGTCTTTTCCTTTGTTCAAGTCTTCTATGAGTTTTTTAAGGGCACTCTTTTTATCTTGCATTTTTCATCTTCTCATTTGATAGTAACTAACCTTTTTATCTCCCTTAATTAATAGTTTTTCTTCAGAAAATTTAGTTTTATTTATATTAAACAATAAATTCAAAAGACCATCGATTTTTAAAAGGAAATTGGTGTGTGTTTTAATTATGAACAATATTTCTTTAACAGAGACCATTAAAAAGCAAATTCCGAATGTCTTTCTCTCAGCCGACCTCCCGAAATTTGGCGAGAAAAAAAGTGGAAAAGTACGGGACCTTTATTTTCATGATGATAAAATCATAATAATTACAACAGATCGCATCTCAGCTTTTGATGCCATCTTGAATCAGGGCATCCCCTATAAAGGGCAAGCATTGAATCAAACATCGGAATTTTGGTTTGAACGAACAAAGAAATTTATGAAAAATCACATTATTGCTGTTCCCGACCCAAATGTCATGATTGCTCAAAAATGTCGCCCTATTGAACTTGAAGTGATCATCCGGGGGTATCTTACTGGTTCTGCTTGGCGCCGCTATAAATATTTGAAAGAACAAGGTTTACCACTTGTTATTTCAGGTGTTGAGTTTCCACCGGATCTGCGAAAAGATGAGAAACTTCCCGAGCCAGTCTTTACGCCAACGACGAAGGCAAAAGAAGGGCATGATGTTGAAATTACGCCAAAGGAAATCGTCGAACAAGGAATTGTTTCCCAAGAAGTGCTTGATAGAATCATTAACGTTGCCTTCAAGCTCTACGAAGAAGGAAATGCTGTTGTTAGCAAGCAAGGAGGAATTCTTGTCGACACCAAATTTGAATTTGGTTATACACCAGATAATGAGCTTGTTTTAATCGATGAGGTGCTAACAGCAGACTCTTCTAGATACTGGCTGAAAGAATTTTACAAAGAGCGATTTGAGCAAGGAGTAGACCAAAAGGGCCTAGACAAAGAATATGTTCGAAACTGGCTTCGAGAACAGGGCTTCACCGGTGACGGGACAATCCCCGACCTTCCTGAAGATGTCATAGTAAATGCAGCATTAAATGTTATCAATGCTTATGAACTTATTACCGGGCAAAAATTCAAACCAGCAGAAGTCTATGCATCCAATGAGCGTCTCTCAGCAAATCTTGAAAAATATTTCAAATAAACAAACCCTTCCCCCCTTTTAAAAAAAGATCATTGATGAGAGGTTTCTCATCAATTGCTTTTTCAAGTTAGTTCAGTTATCAACAGAATGAAGCCGAAAGTTTGAGCCAACATTATCATAATCGCTTCAAAAGATGTCAATCTATGGTCATCTGTTATACTTCTCAGAACAAACCATATTATGACAGCAATTGTTGCGATTTGGAAGAGCATGAAGTAGTCAATTGGGGCTGGGATAATCATTGCAAAAGCTCCGAAAACCAATAAAGTCATTTGCAAAATACCACCGATAATATTCCCTAATGCAACATCTGTTTTTCCTTTTGCTGCTGCAACAACAGCAATACCGTGTTCCGGGATTGAGCCTGAAAATCCAACAAGAAGGGCCGCTAGGCCGATATTAATGGAGGTATGTTCCAACAAACTTTCAATTGCATGACTAAGAAGATAACCACCTCCCGCAATTCCACCGATTCCGAGAATTACTAGTACAATTGCCGCCCCTAAACTAACATGAGGGCGCTCTAAGGCAGGTGCAACCAGAAATGGGTTATCAATTCCTTTTCCACTTTGGCGATAGGTTTCATCGCTTTCATCGCAAGTAACTGTATTCAGAATGTTTGGTTCAGTCTTTTCTGCCAATTCTTTTGTATTGGGCATTTTTTCATCAAGTGGTCCTCTTGTTGGTTTCGTTTGCTTTTCAATGATGTGGTCAAGTGCTTTGGCTTGTCGTCCTTTAACAATTAAATAGACAAGATAAACAAGATAGCCAACGACCAATACCGCAGCAGCCATACGTGGAAGCTCACCATGGATGTGTTCAATGCCTGCAAAGAACGTTTGATTTTTCACTTCAGTAAAAATCTGAAAGAGAATCTCAATAATTGCAATGGCAAAGGTAAGAAATGTTGCAACAAATCCCCAGCGGAGTAAAACATTTTCAGCACGCATTGTTTCAACCTTGATTTCTACATAGCCTTTCTTTTTTCCACCAACGAGAATAACAATTGCTAATAGAATAGCATTAAACCCAGCGGCCGAAAGAGTAGTATAAAAGGCTGTATTTACCAAATCTTGTTGCCCTGCTGCGTGTCCTTTGACAAGCAAGATGCCTGCGGCAACGGCTTCTGGAAGGTTGCTTGCCAGACTTGATATGACTCCTGCAACATATGCTGTTAGGCCCGCATATTTCATTAAATTGTCGAGACCATCAACTGCAAATTCGCTGGGTCGAAACGCTAGCCAAAGACCGAGGAGAGCAGAAGTGATTACTACTCCTATGAGCATTCCCCCGGGTAAAATCCGATCTAAAACAAACATTGCCACCGTTGCTCCTACAAGCAAAATGACAAGCACTACTTCATACCATGGTAGCTTTAGGACTTCCCACAATTTCAATTGTTTGTGTTCTTCTTCTTGCAATTCTATTGGTTCTTGTTTCTCCTCAATGCTACCGGTGTTTTTCCGCACTTCTTTTTTTTTCTGTTTTTGTCGCATAATGACTAACCCTCAATAGCTGAAGTGTTGTTATTCCTCAAACTAAAATCTTTCGTAATTACTTAACTCTTCTTTTCTTTCTCCACTATTTTATTGAAGGTCTTTAATTTTCCAAAAAAATGATTGCCATAGATAAAAAACTTATTAATGATTTTCAAATTATCAATAATAATGACAATACTTTGGGAGTTTTTAAATGGAAATCGCTGAAGATTTGGGAATGAAGACATTCAATATCTCTGTAGAGCAGATCCCTTCCATCATTCTAAAATTGTTGGGGTTGGGTCGTCCTTTTTATTTACCGTCAATTGAAAAACTCGACTTGCCTGCTGACTCTGTCGATCAAGTGTTAGTTGTTATTATCGACAATTTCAGTCTTTTTGAAATTGTCACCTATCAACCTGTATGGATGATTAAAAATTTGGAAAATCTCTTACTGATTGAAACCGAATCAAAGGCAAAAGCCCTTTCCGGTCCAATGCTACAATCTATGTTCTACAGCACTGAAAGTCTTACTTTTAATCTTGTTTCGACCGTTGTGACAAATGGAAAGCGAGTGAGAGTGATTGCGCGGGAGGAGGATATCCCTAAAATCACTACCCTCCCGAACGTTGCGATGACAGAAAAAACAGATGTAAACATCTATGTTAAAGCTCTCAAAGCTTTAAACCGTCATGACCTACTAATTCTTCACTTTGCCGATTTTGATGAAATGTACGAGCGATATTCTATGAACCCACCGGCGGAAATAGCTTCAAAAATCATGCGCCGTACTGATAAGTGGCTCAATCTCTTCTGCCAACAATCAATTCAAGGTACAGCTCTTCTTGTAATTGGCAATGATGGTAAAAAAGTCATGGATATGGGTCTCGAAGGGAAAGTCGTCGAATGGAAACGTGCAAATCTTCCAATAGGTTTTCTTAAATATCTCTAAATTAGTTTTCTAAATCACTGTTGTTGCTCGTAGAATAATAACAATAATTGTAATAACAAGTGCTAATGCCCCCAGAGCAACACAGAACCATCCAAAATTCACTTTCTTTGCAAACCGTAAAAACATGTCAATGGTTAGATAGCCAACTATCGCTGCTATGAAGATCGCCAGAAACATTCCATAGATTGGAATGCCAGTAAATGACATTTCCCCTTTTGCCAGATCGATTATGAATGTTAGAATATTTGCTCCAATAACTGCTGGAATACTCAGTAAAAAGCTCAATCGCAAAGATTCTTCTTCTTGGATTCCTTCAAGAAGCATTGTACTTACTGTCGAACCTGACCTTGAGACACCCGGGATAATTGCCAAACCTTGCACTAAACCAACAACAATCATTTCCCAAGTTTTCATCTGGAGCAAAGATCGAGCTGAAACTCTTCTCTTTGAAATAAAAATGAATATTCCTGTGCCAACTAAAAAAATACCAACTAGCATTGTTATGATGTCTCCTCCGGTGATTGCCCCATTTGCAAATGTCAGTAGATCTCCTTCTTGTAAAACATATTTCACAAGGAAATATAGCGGTACACCTATAATGCCTGTAAAAAGCGTTCCTAACAGCAAAAATTTCCACAATGCTTTTTGTTCTTCTTTTGATTGACCTTTCTCGCCACTCTCTTTTTCATCATTGACTGTTTCTACTTCTGGAGCTTTACTCTCCTCTGACTCTTTTTCTCGTCTTTTTACTCCCAATAATACTCCTAAATCTTTTCGAAAACGAATGATAATTGCCATCAAAGTTCCGATATGAAGGAAAAGCGTTATTGCAAGTGCATTTTCCGACTCATTTAACCAATTTAAAATAAGTACCAACTGTCCTTCACTTGAGACCGGTAGCCATTCCAAAATGCCCTGTACAACAGCGAGGAACACAATTATCCAGACTGCAACCATTTTTACCAACTTTTTAAAGAGGGTTTCTTTTTATCCAAAAAGTTTTCTAATATTAAGAGATTTTTTTAATAATAAATATGAAGAAGGGATAACAATGTCTCCTGTAAAAATTGTTGCAGATTCTGCTTGTGATTTGAGTGCTGAAATAATTGATGAACTTAATATCGAAGTTGTCCCCGCAAATGTAATCTTTAATGATGTGATCTATTCACAATTTGACCTCTCTCGTGCGGAATTCTACAAACGGTTGGCAGCTGGTGATGTTCCTACAACTGGTGTTCCGGCACCAAAACAATTCAAAATTGCCTATGAACATGCTTTTCAAGAATCAAAAGATGTTATTGTTTTAACGATCTCCAAAAAGCTTTCTGCGATGTATTCTACTGCGAGAATGGTGGCGAATCTTTTAAATGACCAATTGACTTTAATTGATACTGAAGCTGCAACAATTGAGTCAGGGTTATTGTTTATCTTGCAGCTAAAAAAGCAAAAGAGGGAGCATCCAAAACAGAGGTGGTTAAATTTATCTCTGAGGTTTTGATTCCCCACTCACAATTACTGGGTGTAGTTGATACTTTAAAATTTCTCCGAAAGGGCGGGAGAATTGGCACCATTTCTTGGTTGATGGGTTCCTTGCTATCAATCAAACCAATTCTTCGGATTTCGAATGGCGTACTTCATTCTCCCGGTAACGTGCGCGGGAAAGAGCACATGCATAAATTGCTCAGAAAAATTGCTCAAAAAGCGTCAGAAAATCGTCTTTGTGAAACTTTAATCGTTGGGCATTCAAATGTCCCTCACTTGGGAGAGGAGCTTGTTGACTTTATAAAGGGCTTGTCGGATCCTCCTGAAGAAGTTTTGCTTATCGATATCGGGCCAACAATCGCCTCTCATCTTGGACCTGGTGCTTTTGGCATTTCATGGATTGGCAAGTATGATCCATCCTGGCTTTAATTTCTCTTTAATTTGTTGTAACTTTTTGCAGTTGTTGCTGAAATGATTCTATCACTTTTCTTCTCGATTTTAATAGAAAACCACCTAAAAGTACTGTTGTTCCAATGAGCACAAAGATGAACTCGAGTCCATTTAAGGCTTGAGCATTTTCCCAAATATCCGCTAAAGCATTTGACAATATGTTTGGGATAATTGAGAAAAGGCAAATCGATAAGCCTGCTAAAAAGAACTTCAAACTTGTTTTCAAATTTTCATCGGTTGTTAGTTTATACGCTCTAATAAAATAGATGTAAATTAAAAGTGCAACGATCAAGCTAAGGGGATAATAACTGTAAATAAAAAGTGGTTTGGTTTTTATATCAGGGTTTGGACCGGGAACAGCTGAAATAATATCCGTTGCAAAAATTAAACCTCCAAGTGTTGCTATTACAATTACGATTGGTAACCAGATGTACCATTTCAAAATAAAGACAGTGCTATAATTTATTGCCAAGGCACTTAACATTAAGATAGCCAACGCAACGAACAAAAAGAAGGCATAAATTCTCGTCAAATTTACCATTGTTGTAGGATTTGTTTCAGTATAGACAAATGCTCCAGTTGGCAACAACGCGTAGGCAATTGCTAAGAAGAAAAAACTTAGGGCGAAAATCCAATTGAGTTTTTCTTTTGGGTTTCGTTTTAGAACGATGGCTGTTATAACAGTGAAACTGACTACATTTACATAACCAACAATAAAGCATAGATAATTTATCCAATTGAGTGCCATTGAAAATCCCGAGCCAACGGATATCACTTGCCAATTTTCCTATAAAAATTCTTTCTAGCAAATTGTCTTTCTAATGGTCTCAACTCTCATCCTCTAGTTCGATTTCAATATTGTTTACATAAATGTCTCTTCCACCGCTGATTTTAGTTCTATTCGAATGGCATTTTGGGCACTCGAAAATGTTAACTAAATCGACCACAAAGTGATCTAATTCTTCCTTCTTCTCTCGGTCGGCGATTTCACCCTTATACTGGCAATCCAAGCATTCAATCTCCCCTTTTTGCTTTTTAATGATTACTTCTGCTCCTTCTGCAATAGTCCCTTCACTCGCGATTTCGAATGAAAATTTTAACTGATCATCATTAAGCATGGTAAACTCCCCAACGACCAATTCAATTTTTTTTACTTTTATGGCGTTGTTTTGTCTTGCAACATCCAAGACTGTTTCAACGACTCCTACTGCGGTTGAGAATTCATGCACAATTAATGTCTCCAGATGTAAATTATCTGCTATGGGAAGTCAATTTATTCATAAATTTGTGGATTAAGCTTATGAAAAAATCCTTTGAAAAATTGTGAGAAACTAAACTTCAGTTGCACTTTCTTTTGAAAGCATTTAAAAAGTTGGAAATAAAGTAGATTAGCAAGAATTAATATAATTGTTTGTAAGGTTTCAACTATATAGTAGAAGAATATTATCTCGAGGTTATTACGAGTGTCGAGTAGAGCACGAAGAGGCAAAGGTACCCAGCGAAAAGATCTCCGCGTTATTTATCCAGAATATTTTGACAAAAATCTCTCTTGGAGAATGGGACGTCGTGTACCGTTAAAACTTGCCTTCGATGATCCGGAATTAAAACGTGTTGCATTGGCTGCTCAAAAGGCGGGTTTTGAAGTCTTATTAGATCCGGGGAAGCATTATTCAAGAACTTGGTATCATAAGAAAGGCCGATTATTTATCCCAAAAGATGGCTCGAAAGAACAACAGCTGCGATTAATTGCCAAAAATTTGTCAAAAGTCAATCTTCCAAAACCTACAGCCAAGAAGAAAGAAATAGCAAAGAAGAAAACTAAAAAAGGCAGCGTATATCGCCAGAAGACTCGCTAGGCGCAACAAATCCATTCTCAAAGCAACTCGAGTGTAAACGTGTTCACAAAAGGTGATCCTCCTTGAAAAAACTAGGCAAAGTGGTTGTCATCACCAATAAAGGCGATCTTCTCGTTAGAACATCAAAACCAATTCGGCTCAACTCGCGCATTGTAAATCAAGAGCTTAAAACTGTTGGTAAAGCTGTTGATATTATTGGCCCCGTTTCAGCGCCTTATATTGTTGTGAACACCCGTCAAGCCGAAGCTACTGCTAAAAAGGATGAAACCCTTTATCTTTTCAGAAGCGAACCTCGACAAAAGACCTCTAGAGGAAAAAAAGCTATTTCTTCAAAAAAGAAAAGAACAAAGAAGTGATTTTAGACGCTTTTTTCTTGCGTTTTCTCTTCTTCTATTGAATGTGTTTTACTCTCTTCCTTTTTTTCTGTGTTAGAGTTTTTCAACGGTTCTTTTTTCGCACGAGCATCTTTTATATAGAAAATATCGAGAATTTGTTGGAAAAGCATTGCTGCTAAAATAAGAGCACATCCACCCCATTGTCTTAAAAGGAATGTTTCTGTTGTTAAACTCACTGCAAAAATGGCTGCAAAAACTGGTTCCGTAGCAAAGATAACTGCTACATGTGTTGGTGAAGTTCGTTTTTGGACGAACGTTTGTGTAGCATAAATTAAGGCTGTTGCCACCAAGCCTGTGAAGATGACTGCGAATAGAACTTGCGAATTGAAAACAATTGGAAAGGAACGCCCCCAAAAAGTCACGGTTAAAAGCCAGGATAGTACTGCTGTTGTTCCCACCTGGAAAACTGTTAGGGGAATAAAAAGGCTTTTTTGGATAAATCTATCAATGGAGATAATATGAAAGGCAAAGCAGATCGCACCAGCAAGAACGAGGAAGTCTCCTTTTATGTCCGAGATGCCAAAATGCCAACCCGTGTCAAATGAAAGGAGTCCCAAACCAATTACTGCAATTGCAATTCCGAGCCATGAAAGAGAGTGCGGCTTCTTTTTCAGAATGATCGCTGAAAAAATTGGCACAAGAACAACTGAAAGGCCTGTGATGAAACCTGCCTTGCCGGGGCCTGTCCCACACTGTAAACCAAAAGTTTGAAAAGTATATCCACCAAAAAGAAATACTCCAATAAGAACTCCTCTCCAGAGATCGGCTTTTGTTGGCGGCTTCTTTATCAAGAAATAGGCGAAGAAAATCAGGAGGGCGAGAAAAGCAATCCCAAAACGCAGCGCGAGGAAAACGAAAACAGAAACTGTTTCTACGGCAGTATCAACCATTATGAACGTGCTCCCCCAAATCACATTAACAATTAAAAG
>Ga0164310_10000041_pt1 | contig 59765 bp, 62 predicted proteins | sample GuaBasSedimGuay1_FD_121795 | JGI IMG/M metagenome (GOLD analysis project Ga0164310, IMG submission 121795) | Subseafloor sediment microbial communities from Guaymas Basin, Gulf of California, Mexico - Guay1, Core 4569-9, 0-3 cm | ecosystem: Environmental > Aquatic > Marine > Hydrothermal vents... | reverse complement strand
GACGAAAATCTGTACTATCGTATACCAGCAGCTGAACTCGTATGTGAACGTTACGTTGTATGTCTGGCTTATGTTCTGTATCCAGCAGTCAACTATGTTCCCAGCAGGATCCTTAAGTGCGAAGGCTATCGTGTGGTACGGATGTGTAAGGTTGTTGAAGTGGTCTTCATCCATGTGTATGGCGGTTATCTCGAGCATGTAGTTGTAAGCCCAGTGTATGGTTACAGGCTCACCCACGATCCAAATGTCCTGCGGAACGTAGAACTCGAAGTTTGTAAAGTGTAATCCTATTTCCTCCGGGTAGTAGAGGCCGACCTCGTAGGCTGAAATTGGACCACGGTTGTAGAAGTAGTATCCAAAAGGCCAGTATGGGCTGTCCTCTGGTGGAGTCGTGTATGGGGCTCTCTCAGCTCCAAGGTAGGTTGGCCAGTCCATGCATCCAACCCTGTATAGGAAGTATTCTATGTATGGTGCTGGGCATATGCATGGGTCTGCCACTCTGTATCCGAACTCACCTACCCATACGGCCCATCCAGGCTCGCCGAAGGCTGTCCAAAGCCTGAATACTGACCCGTCATATGTAAAGCACTGTGGGTTCAGGTAGCTGTGGAATGGATTTGATACCGGGTCTAGCCCCCAGAATTCATAGTCCATGAATGGTGCGAAGTAGTAGTAGGCCTGCTGGTAGTCATACTTATACTGTGTTAGGTTTAGCTCTACTTCGTGTAGCTGGAATGGCTCTGGCGGGTACAGGGCGTGTGATATGTACATGTGGGTTCCTATCTTCGCGCCGATCAGGGTTGCACCTACTACGTCGTCAACGGCGGCTGTGTCTCCTACTATTATTGCTACCTCATTTATTCCGTCTAGGTCGTAGTCTATTTTGCCTTCCTGTACGAATGGCGCTGGGAATTCTGTTAGCCTTGGGTAGGCTGCTACTGGCGCTAGGGATATTCCAACTGCAACTAGCAGCAAAATTGCTGCTAGAAAGCTTCTTCTCGACATTTTTGTCTTCACCTTTTCCGCCCTTTTGGGCTGCCTTTGAGGTGGCCAGGGATGCTTTTAAATTTAAGTTTTGAAACGTTTTTGAAACGAATCTAAACCTGTTAGATTTACCTGCTCGAGTCTTAGATTAATGTGATAATGTTTACCTGGCATCTTTAAGACTTTAGCTGTTTTTCTGGCTTCTTACATCATTTATTCGACATTGGTTGATGCTGAGATAGCCGAAATACTGGAATAAACTTTGGTGGGTGAGGGGTTGAGGTGGGCCTACCGCAGTTCGGACATATCTTTTTAAGCGTGTACCTACCGCAGTTCGGGCATTTCATGATGTGCGGCCTCGGCATTTTACTCAGCTATGTACTCTTTTGCTACTCTTTCAAATGTTTCTAGTGATCTGGTTACTGCTTTGGGATTTGTGCTTGTTGCTTTTATCATGTATCTTGGTGCTCCAAGGTAGGAGACTGTTACTTTGGCTCCCTGGTTCGTGGCTTCCTTAAGTGCTTTGGCGATGGCGTCCTTTATCAGTTTTACCCCATCCGGCCTCGTGCTCCTCAATATGATTGTTCGCGTGCCCTCGTAAATCTTTGGTTTCACATGCTTCTTGGAGAGCTTCCAGATTTCTTCGGCTATTTTACCCTCTATACCAGACTTCAATAGAACGTCCTTTCCTCTCCTTACCGTGTCTTCTAGAGCTGAGAGAACGTCACCATATATTTTTTGGAGCCTACCCCAAATTCTATTAACGTTGTTGTCCGGCAGGTTGAGATTTTTCACCGCCATCTCTATTATTTTTCTTGCTCTTCTGTCTCTTTTCCATTGTTTTAAGGTTTCATCCCTCTCCCTTCTGGTCACGTATTTTAGCGAGAGATCCACCATCAATCTTTTGTTATCCACTTTTATTACCCTTGCCACTACTCTTTGTCCCTCTCTCACGTAGTCCCTGATATTTCTGATTCTCGCTGCAGTCACGTGTGCTCTAGGTATCAAGGCTTCGTACTCAGGGTAACCCTCCACCTTAACTATTGCCCCATATTCCTCCACATGGGTTACCGTTGCCACCACTAAGTCTCCAACCTTGAGCATCACGCCACCTCAGCTAGTATCTTGGCTTTTATCTCTGCTTTACCTCCCCGGGGGGTTGCTAAGATGTTGTCACATATTAGACATTTCACAACGGACTTAGCATGGGAGAATATTACTTGTTCATTTCCACAGTTTGGGCATTCAACCTTGAGAAATTTAGATTTGGGAAGAGGAATTAGCTCAAGCTTTCTACCCATATCATCACCCTATCGTAACCTTTGATAACCTACCTAGACATCTAAGCTGTTTGGCGCCACACTCACCACATTTTAGTACTATTACTGCTTTCTTCGTGGTTTTAGCTTTTCTTCTCAGCCGGCCTCTCGGCTCCCCACCATAGCCTTTCCTCTTCTCTTCAAGCTGCCTAATCCCCCATGACAGCTTCCTAGCCTTGCCAGGCTTATATAGCTCTACTTTATGTACTGTGTGACGACCGCATCTTTTACAGAAGGTTCTTATTTTTTCAGGAACTTTCACCTTGATCACCCAGCCTTCTAACGGCTCCTCTAATTAGTAGGGCTTCTACATTCTCCCGTGGAAGGTTCGCTATATCCCCTACCTTGAAGGGACCGTAGGATTTGCCATCTACCCCTACCATTCTAGGAACTGGTTTAAGAAATAGAACAAGCTCTCTTATAAATGGTTCCGTAGTTGAAGGCTGGACCTTTATTCCAACCTGTTGGACAGATTTATTCTCAATTTTAAGGCCTACTTCCATACTTTTCAAAAGAGTAGACTCCACTGACAGGAGTTTACCTGTGCGAAACATCATCTGCTTCGCTATTCTCAACTCTAATAGGTTCTTGAGCATGTTAGCAATGTTTTCACTAATCCTAACAAGCTCAGAGGAAGAAGGCGTTATAGAGAGTAAGTTTGACACTTCATCATAAAATGACTCTTTTATGTTTGTAAGATTCATCTTTGAATATTCTTCTATAAGCTTTTTGTACAGCTTAACATAGATCTCGATCAATTTGCTATTGTTGTACCGGCTCAACCATACCCTTTAATAATAGGGTTACGGCCATGTATAAAGGTAGCTTAAACACCTCACCGGAAGGAACACTTGGAGGATTGATAGGGCTTGGGGGCAACTCTGGTATACCGAGCGACCTCACCCTTACGGGTATATCACCGAGGCTTGCCGCTGGTAGGGATGGATTGAAAGTATAGAGTTCGTCAACAGTCAAAGGATAGACCCTCCAACCTGTTTTCCCATGGAGGGTGTTAGGTATCCTCGAAGATCGCTTCAAGTCTGGAGTTACCACTTTATCAACCTTGCACCCGTATCTCTTCCTCACTTCACCAACCAAGTCTCTTAGAAGTTTATCAACCCTTGACTTTCTATCTACTTTAAACGGCCTTCCATCTGTGAGGGAACGTTTTATCTCCGCCATGAGTTCAGGATTATCTCTAATCCTGGCGAGTGATTCAAGTATTGACTCCACATGTCTCGCGTATCTGCCGCGCCATCCCGACTCTCTAACTGAAGGGAGAACTATGAACTTCTTTTTCTTATCCTGTACAACTCTAACTATTAACTCAGCACTTAACCTAGACCCGCTGACGTATTCGACGATACTCTTTCTTTGATCCTCGCTTAGATCCAGAATTTTAGAGTCTGAAACTATCACATGAAAACCCCTGTTTCCGGTAAATACCGTTCTTATCTCCTGCTTATGAAAACAGAAGTCTCCCAGTAGGAATTCTTCAATTAGCTTTATAGTTTCTTTTCTAGCTGCTTCAAGGCATGAGTTGCATATCCAAGTTACAGTTTTCAATTTGTCACTCCCACATTCTGGACAGTTAATAGGAGCACTACCTCTCCCTTTCATGCCACACCTCTCACAAATCCAGTAATCATGCTGGTATTTGCAAGGGAGATGCAGCTTGTCCGCATCTATGTCGAAAAGCAGCTCCATCCCAAGCCAACCCTCCATCCTCTCCGGCTTTTCATATTTAGAGGCTGAGTAGTACGCATGAGCGGGAACGTCGTTTACAAGTCTATTTCGAAGTTCTTCTTGACTATGGAAGCTAAGGTATCGCACTACTTTCCCATTGAAATGCATTAGCATAATCTCTCTTCTCGCTATGTCATCCACTGAGATGATCATCTTCTTCCTTCTGTAGTAGTCTCTAAATGCTTTTACAATAAAATCCGTATGATTGCTCCTACTCATCTCTTTCTACCGTATTGTAATGGGTTTCGGATATCTCCGCATGTCTCATCCTTCTTACATATACCGAGCTCTTCCAATCTTGCACATGAAGGTGGCAGATAGCCTTTTCTTTTTATGTAGCTTATCTGATACGTTGATATTTTCTCATCGTAGTCCGGGGATTGCTTGAACACTTCCAGCGTCTCCTTAATGGTGTTGCCTCTGTTTAAGAGGTATGTTGCCAGAATAAACCTTGATACATGTGTTAGGCCTTTATCCACTTCTTTCATCAGCCATCTCATACACGGGGGATCTGTTCCTATTCTTGGTTCCACCCTACGTTTAACCCCCCTCAGGTATGCATTCTTTATCCTCCCTGCGACTTCGAGTATGTTGGCTGGCACACTGGCAGGAGGTCTGCTTGCCGCCTCTAAAATGTGGTTCTTTACTTTGGCTTCGAGGAGCCTCATATACTCCCTAATAGTTACATGGACGTATCCATCCATTATTTTCTTATTGGATGGATCCCATCGCTCAGATATCGGGCCAACTCCGAGACAGGATGCAAGTTTTATGTAGCTTACGAGATCTATGACTACTGACTTTATATCTCTGCCAATTATTATGGCTTCAATGCCGAATTCCTCCTTTCCGATTTCAACCAGAGTTTTTAAGTCATCTGCTGACCATCTTGAGGCTATTTTCTCCGCCTCTCTTACCGCATACCTGTATGTTAGACTCCTCACGTTTATTATGGAAAGTATTATGTTTGCGATTGGGTACGAGAGTATTTCTAACCACGGGCCTGGGCTTTCGGGCTTAATTGATGGTTTGATTGCGGACATTATTTTCTTTTCAGCTAGCAATATGGCAGGCGATAATTGAGGCTTCGCTAGATCTTCTACGCTCCTAATTTTGAGAGAAATAAGCTTTCTGGCTTTCTGGGAGAACGGAAATTTTAGGCAGTGTTCTATAGTGAGGTTGTCCAAGAATATTTTTTACCTCTTCTCGACTATTGGGGCTAGATAGTAGGTTAAGGTTGCTCCTTCTATCATTGGGTAGTCTAGGATTAATGGTTTATCAGCGGCAAATTTTAGTCCGGCTATGTCGGAGATCTTGCACCCAACCATCATTTTTCCAAGTAGTGGAAGAGAATATATGCTTTCAGTTCTTGTTTCAACGTTTAATTCTAATAGAACCGGGTCACCACGGCTGAAGGTATTTGTATAGCTGCCTGTTTCCGTTTTTGCGGCTATGGATAGTTTGTCCTCCTCAGCAATGAATCGAGCTTCGCTGGATACTGATGAGAGGAATTTGATAGCATGCTCAAACTCCGAACTAATTAGCTTTGCGTCGGCTGTAAAGACCTCCTTAGGCTCCTGCGGGATTGGCGGAGGCTCCATGGTTGAAAAGGTCATGGTTCTTGTCGTTACACCTTTTAGGATTAGAGTTATAGAGGACGTGTCTTCTGGTATTTGGATTTCAAGCCGGTCACCTGACCTTAGTGCTCTGAACGCCTTATTTATGTCTTTGAAGTTTAGGCCCACTGTTATTTCTTTATCACAGTCAAACGTTGAGAAATAGACTGAAGGCAAGCTGAACTTTATCATTGCACTTTTGGTATAATCTAGCGCTTTAAGTTCTAGTTTTTCAGGGGTAAGTATCAACGGTGCCTCCTCCGTTATCTCCGAAACTGCCTTAATAAGTTTCCTCAGCGCTTCAGCTTCCTCAACTTCAGCCCTAAACACTTACATCACCATAAGTTTTCTAATCCTCCTAACTTCTCTTCTAATTCTCTGGCCTTCAAATAAATAGTTAACTCAAGCCCGTCTAGATTTACAATCTGCTCTTCAATCAACTCAACATTCGATTCAGAGGCGGCGTTAACAAGGCCAATTACCATCACGGGCTTTTTAACCTCGTATCCCGAGGGCTCTTCCGTATACACTCTAGCAACACCTGTATCATCCTGGACAAGTATGTAGTTCACGCCCCGACCTACGACTATTCCAACTATAGTAACCTTCTGATCTGTCGGAGTAATCTCGGAGATTCTTTTTTCAATGCTTGAAACGTATCCTTTACTCAAGAATACTCCCTCCATGTATAACCGCATTTTACACATTTGTAGAAGCGTGTTTCAGGTTCGTCTCCGCCCCTAGTTTGCATAAACCAGTAGTAAGCCTCATTATGTCCACATTTCGGACATTCTATGTTTGTCTTCGGGTAGATTTCAAATTTAACCTGCTCGTCTATGATGGTGATCTTATCCTCCCTGTTGATCATTTTAAGTTCAACAAGGCTTCCGCCGGGGTCATCGGTGACATATCCACAGCTACATTTCCACAGTTTCTTACCTGCCTTTTTAGATGGTGTCATTAAAGCCCCGCACTTTGGACAGAACAATTATTCCACCAATTAATGGCAACGTCTCTTTACCCTTTTATTTTTTACTAGTCAATTGAACATTAGACCTATTTGAAGAAGGGCATAAAAATATTAGCTATCGATGACTGTAAAAGTTCAAAGCGTATGAAAAAAGTGCCTATAGTCGGTGTTATTTTTAGAGGAAGCGTTTTTATAGAGGATGCTATAAAGGGATGGTTGACAAGAGACGGAGCGGATGCCACGGACGCTATTATAAGACTTCACAACTCCTCATCCCATATGCATCAAATTCGGCTTCTTATGCTTCACGGCACAGTGATGGCTGGCTTTAACATAGTAGATATGAGAGCATTATACGAGACACTATGTAAACCCGTTATAGCTGTAGTCGAGAAGAGGCCTGATTTTTATAAGGTTAGTCGTGCCCTCAGAAATCTGCCAGATTACGATAAAAGAATTAGGATAATAGAGAAAAATGGAGAGTTTGAGGAGTTTAAAACCCGCCACGGTAGCATCTATGCTAACTACTCAGGCTTAGACAGGGAGGCAGTACAGGAAACTATTTGGGCCTTAGCGAAATACTCTAAGCTTCCAGAGCCCCTCAGAGTAGCCCATATACTATCTAGGCTCCTTTAGGTCCTCTTTTAACCTTTCAAATTCGTTTATAAGATCGTCTATCCCCTTAACCAGAAGGTCGATAGGGTCCCCCTTCTTTGCCCTAACTACGAGCTTTCCCTTTTCATGTAAAGGGTGAGGGACGTCGTAGCCAGCTATCTCAACTTCGTCATATTCTAAGAGCTTGGTGGAAATCAGATTTAGAACCGTATGTGTTTCCCCTTCGACTTCAACTTCTAATAAATCTCCCTCTTTTTTCACAACCGAAACTTTCAGTTTAATCACCTACCAAACTTGATTCTATCACTCTTCATAGAGAGTATATAACGATTACCAGAACTTCGATTTATTATACCCTTAGCTATCAGCTCTTCTATGTACGTGTAAGCTTGAGGGACGGGTATCTCCAACTGCATCGCAATTTTATCAAGCTCAAACGGTCTATCCGGATATTTTTCAAAGAGAAATCTAAGTAGACTTTTGTATTCAGCTCCTACTTTTTCGATGATCTTGGAGTACCATTCCTTCTCTCTTAAGTAATCTTTTAAGAGTCTTGTGTCAACCTGTTTAACCCCTGATACGGCGGCCATATCAAGAAGTTTGCCTAGTAACTTTAGGAGATTCTGCGGTACTCCATCAACATACTTGTTACATTCGAAGATGCATCCCTCGGTGAAGGGGTATGTTTTGCTTGGACTTTTCCTTGTTCTATATATTGCGAGTCTCTTAATTATGAGCGAAAGGGCTTCCTGATCACTTAACGGTGGGATAACTATTTTTTCATGAACTCTGGATATAAGAGCTGGAAACTGCGATTCTACTTCTTTGTAGGATTCTGGGCTAAAGGTTAGGGCAACAATTATCCCTTCTGGCATTGAAGACACTACCTGTCTTATCATTTCATAAAAGTAGAATGTCCAATACCTGTCAACGAAGTAAATATTGTACACATCATCAATAAGCAACGCGCAGGGTCTACTACCCTTAAGGTTGCTGAGAATTAAGTCTCCAACTTCGGAAGGTGTTGACTTCCCGATTTGGAATCTCTTTTGGTAAACCTGTGTGACAGGAATGTTTAGGGCTTTAAAGATTTTTGTCTTCATAGACCTTGCCATAGCTAGTACTCTGTTTACAACGGTTGTTATGATCTCCGGGCCTGTCGCCACATTTACGCTTATATATATTGGTAAACCCCCATATCTGGAAATTTTATCCTGCAAATATCTAAGCCGCATCGTTCTACCAGAACCAGGCGGCCCTACAATATTAATGAAACTGCAGCCTTCGCCTGTCACCGTCTCTGTTATAAGCGGGTCTACCGGGACATCACAGGTCTGATGAACGAAGAGTTCGGCTGCTGTAGATGGTTCCAAGATTATTTCTGATGTAAATGGGTTGCCTCTTAAACCGAAGAGCTTTATGTAAGTTGATGGAAATACCGACATGATGCACCACTACTTAGCTCTCGAAGCTTAACATTATAGCATACAAACAAAATAAATAGGTTTAGGCACATGCTGTCTCACTCAAGATTAGAAAACGTAGTCAGACTTGCATTTAAGGTTGAAAGGATAAGGAATGTAGGTATAATAGCCCACGTAGACCACGGTAAAACCACTCTGACTGATAGGCTCCTTGAAGGCTCAGGTATTATTTCTGAGAAAACGGCGGGAAAGACATTACTGCTGGACTACGAGAATGTTGAGAAAGAAAGGAGGATGACCGTTAAAGCCGCTGTGGCCACAATCCCATGCAGATTTAACAACAAAGACTTCATCCTAAATCTTGTAGATACACCAGGCCACATAGATTTTAGCGGGCATGTTGCCAGATCGATGCGAGCCATCGACGGTGCAATATGCGTAGTAGACGTGGTGGAGGGGGTTATGGCGCAGACTCAGCTGGTTACAATGCAAGCTTTGAAAGAGATAGTAAAACCAGTTCTTTTCATAAACAAGGTAGATAGACTGATAAAGGAACTCAGACTTGACATAGAAGATATAAGGGAGAGGATTGAAGGGATAATCGAATCTTATAACGCGGTTCTGGAGAGATATTCTAGAAAAACCCCTTTGTCCAGCTGGAGGGTCTCATTTGAAAATGGAAGTGTAGCTATCGGATCCGCGTTGCACGGTTGGGCTCTGACCATAGAGAACCTCAGAAACGGGTTAAAATTCAAGGATATTGTTTCCAACTACTGGAAAGATAGGGTGGAGCTACTGAAAGCACAGGCTCCAATACACCGAGCCATCTGGCATATGATCTTTAATCATATTCCTCACCCAAAGGATGCCCAGACCCTGAGAATCCCGTATATATGGCATGGAAACATTGAATCGCCAGTTGGTATAGCCTTAAAGTCCTGCTCATCTAAGGGACCGGAAGTTGCTAATGTAATCAACGCAACGCTCGACGAAAGAGGTAAGGTAATATACTATGTTAGAGTATTCTCAGGAAAATTGAGAGCGGGGGATGTGCTTCACGCCGTAAATCGAAACGTAAACGTAAGAATAGGTCGTCTATCCATTGTTATAGGCAATAGGTTTTATAGTGTTAAGGAACTCCCCGCTGGAAACATTGCGGCGGTAACTTTAACTGGCAGAATCAAAGTAGGAGAAACCTTAACTACTAAATTTAAAGAGCTAATGCAACCATTTGAAGAGTTTCCCTACCTCGCTGAACCTGTAGTAGCGGTGTCGGTTGAACCTGAGAGAATGAGGGATATACATAGACTTGAAGAGCTTCTATATCAGATAGCTTCAATCGAACCGGGAATATGGTACAAAATAGACAAAGAAACAGGGCAGATAGTACTCGCGGGAACGGGGGAGCTGCAATTGGAGATAGCAGCGTGGAGACTAAGGGAAAGCGGAGTTGAAGTTTTGTTTGAAAAGCCTGAAGTGGTGTACAAGGAGACTTTAAAGCGTGATTTAACAATAGACGTTGAAAGCCCGAATGGGGCCAATAAGTTCAAGTTCAAGCTTCTACGCTGGAAAAATGATAAAATAACTCTTGAGGAAGTTTCTAAAAGTATCAAGAAAGTCTTCGGGATGTCAGCTGATATATGGTTTATTGACAACACCAATATGAACTATATTGCAAACATATTGGTCGAAAACAAGGTTTTAGAGGCGGAGAGGAAGGGCATAATAGAGGGATTAAAATCTGCGTTAAGGAACGGCTACATAATAAAAGAACAGGTAAGAGGATGTGGAATCATCATCGTTGAGGCACACTTATCTCCCAATCCGAAATTAAGAGGTTACCAGCAAATGTTCCTTGCAGCTTACTCCTGTATAAGAAAAGCTGGAGAAAAATCTGCTCTCACGGTCGTAGAACCACTATACTCTGTAGAAATAATGGTTGAGTATGGTTTAGAAAATGCAGTACTCTCACACCTTAAAAGACGAGGTTTTAGACTGAGGCAAACCTTCGATACAGGATTTTTCAGAGTTATAAGGGGTGTAATCCCCGTTGCCAGGACCTTTAATCTCACAAGAGAGCTTAGAAGCATCACTGGGGGGAGAGTACTATACCAAACCAGCTTTGCAGGATGGAGGGAAGTTGAGAACAAATTATTAGAAAGACTAGTCGCTAAGATAAGAGAGGAAAAAGGCCTCCCCCCATTAGCTTTAGGGCTAGGTTAGGGGATCTATGATGGATGTTAGGGTTGTACTTGTGGAACCGGAGCAGCCGGGCAATACGGGGATGATAGCAAGGGCTATGAAAAATTTTGGATACACTGACTTATACCTTGTTAATCCTAAGTTCGACCTTTCGGAATCTAGAAGGATGGCTGTTAAAGCACAAGACGTATTAGACAATGCTAAAATTGTGGATGACATTAGTAAGGCGGTAAGGGACGTTTCCCTGATAGTTGGAACAACTTCCAAAATCGGAGGTTTAAGAAATGTTAGAAGGAGGGCGATTGAACTTAGAAACTTCGTTAGAAACTATAAATGGAAGGGAAAGATCGCAATATTATTTGGAAGGGAATCAATAGGCCTCACAAACAAGGAACTGGAACTTTGTGATGTTATCGTAAATATTCCAACCAGCGAAGAGTATCCTTGCCTGAACATTGCAAATTCTGTTTCAATAGTGCTTTACGAATGCTATACCAGGAGTTTAAAAAGAGAATTGATCGAACCGGCGAGCAAAGAAACGTTAAAACTTCTTGAATATTATGTAAAATCTATATGTTACTCTATAGGTTTGCCTAGTTTTAAGACGGAAAGGGTAATAAAAGTTTTAAGAAATGTAATAAGTAGATGTTTCCCGAAGTGTATCGGTGAAGCTGAAGCAAAGTATCTCATGATGGTTGCAAGGAAAGTTGCACTTAAATTAGGAGTTGATATACATGCCATTAAGGGAAGCAAGATGTTACAGGAGGGTTAAAAGGCCTTACACCCGGAAGGAATACATCAAATCCATACCTCCATCCAAAATACGAAAGTATGAATTTGGCAACAGGAAAGGCGACTACGACTATGTCTACAGGATCATTGCGGAGATACCATTCCAGCTTAGAAGTAACGCCATAGAGGCATTTAGACTTGGATTATTAGGTCAACTAAGAAATGTTTCGAAAGAGAACTATTTTGTGGTAATACATGCTCACCCCCACCATATCCTACGCAGACATGCTATGGCAGGCGGGCACAAGGCGGAAAGACTTCAAAAAGGGATGAGGCTAGCTTTCGGAAAGCCTGATGGACGGGCCGCCCAGCTTGACAAAGGCAGTAGGATAGCTTCCATCATGGGTTATTCAAAGGACGAGGAAGCGATAAAGAACGCTATCAGAGTAGCAGCATCGAAACTACCCCCATACATTAAGATTATCAGAGAGAATCTTAAATAGGCGGATACGTAGATGAGTAAACATCCACAAAAAGATAGTATAAGGATGAAGATAGTTTACCCGGGGAAACATATAGGCATTATTGAAGAGGGAACTCCTGGCAAAAATACATATGAGGTTGATGGAAACATCTACTCCTCCGTTATTGGTAGGTTAAACTACGATAAAGACAATCGTGAGTTCCGTGTCCGCCCCTTTAAAGAACCAAACTATGTATCAGCCGGATATGTTATTTTGGGAACCATATCTGCAACTGGTTTAACTTCGGCCAAAGTTGAAATAGAAGCAATATATAGGCCTAAGATAAAGATTCTAGGGAAACCACTTGAAGGATACATATTTAAGCGTAAAGAAAGCAACTGGATGTTCGCAGTAACAGATATTATACTCGCAAAGGTTTTAAGAATAGTATTTGGACGAATCCTACTAACTATAAACAAACCGGAACTCGGGGTGATCTATTCTAGGTGCCCTGAATGTACAATGCCCTTAAAGAGGGTTGGGAATACTCTCGTGTGCGGAGAGTGTGAAAAGATCGTAATGAACAAGAAGCTATCTCCATTCTATAGTAAGCTGTCTATCACCCGGAAGTAGTGTTTGTTACAGATTGATTCACCACATAAACCGTAAACTCCCGCCTCTCCACTTTTAACACTGTATTATATCCTCCTTTACCCACTATGACCCTAAATGTTACTGTTCTGTTACCAGTAAAGTTACCAGTCCACGCAGACTCTATGTAACCATTAGAGTCCGTTAAACCGTTCTCTGGGTCAAACGAACCGACAGACGCCGAAAACCATACGATTGCGTCTTCCAAAGGCCTGCCGCTTCTATTATCCACAACGTATACTTTCAATGTTGCGTTGAACAATGCCGAAGCGTTCCCACCTAGGACAGTAGCCTCATGTACCGGGATGTACACGTCAATCATAGCGGAAAGCTTTCCTGAAAATACTGAAAAATAGTCTTCGTAGCAGCCATAACCTTTAATGAATACTCTAGCACCATAGAGCCCCACAGAGTAGTTTTCATCCGCTTTGAACGTTAGGTTTAACATCCTCCCAGACGGGAATGGTACCTTTAAGATTTCAACTGTTTTCCTATCTATATAAGAGTATACTTCCACTGTAACCTCGTCTACACGTCCAACCAGTCTCTCAGGCAACTTTATGGAGACAGTATAGTCTAACCCTATACCAACAGATTTAGGACTTACCGTTACAGTAACATCCCCTCTAACCGATCTTACAGCTGGTATTCCGATGAGAAGGATAAGAACTACTATTGCCAATAGCATAGAAACCATGTTCTTGGTCTCTTTGTACCACGCCATGTTATCACCCGCATCACCAAACATTCACATTAAGCTTCTCAATTAATATTATCGTTGGGTTCTTATTGTTGCTGAAACCATATTGATGGTAAATGTAAAGCGGATTCTTGATATAATTACCTCTCAACACCGATTACACCTTCACTATAAGTTTGGGTTACGTCAGCCTTAAACAATGGGAGACATTTAAAGTTTCCGTTCTGGTTTTCCGCTACTTTTATAACTTTGTTGCATTTGTAGCAGGAACCATCCCGTCTCCTGGTTCATCGGCGGGCTTTCGAGGGGACGGATCTCCCCACATCCACCCACCACACAATATCAAAGCTTAACTCCAACCCCCCAGGGCTTCCAGTCCTTTGAGCCTTGTTCCAGCTTCCAACCATGTCCCTATCCATCCTCAAGCCGTAGCCACACCTAAGTCAAGTTTTTCTCAAAAATTCAAGTTTAATCATGATTCGAATTTTAGCACAATAGTTTACAAGCAACCAACCCCCTAGATCCATGCGGGCACATAGAAAGACAATTACTCGGAGGGCGCTAGCAACTTCCATGACCACCCCATTCACGTTCAACTGGAGAACACAATAGCTTAGCTTTAACCTCTTTGATGTTTAAGGTCGTTACTGGAACTGTAATCTATGATCCTATGAAACGAATGCCACTCTCTATGTTACAGTCCAACATATTAAAAAGGGTCTAAGGTTTAAAATTTTGGATGGATAAAGCTGACAGTATCAGACATATAGCCTCATCTAAGGGTATCGATTTCATCCAGAGTGCTAGATACATTATATTCGGAAGTAAGGCTTTGAATAGAATTATAGATATTTTAACACTGTTAGGTTTGAGAAAGAAGACCGGCATAATAATTTCGGGATCTACGAAAACGTACAAGATAGGTTTGGATGTACAGTCAAAAATAGACTCGGAGGGGTTCAAAGCCGAGATCATACCTGTAAAGAGCGGCATACCAGCTTTAAAGGAGGTCTACCGTGTAGAGAAAGCCATAAGCCTGGCTAACGCGGAGTATGTTATTGCTGTTGGTGGAGGGAGCATCATTGACATAGCCAAGCTGTCAGCAGCGTGGAGAAACCTGAAGTATATTAGTGTGCCAACCTCGGCTGCACATGACGGGATAGCTTCACCATCCATCTCGTTCCTACTAAAGCAGGAGGTGGAAAGGACTCGTGGACCGGAGTGGAGTAGATGCGAAGCTCCGATCGCTATCATTGCCGATACAGAAGTAATCATGAATGCTCCCGAGGTAACGTTAATATCCGGGTGCGGGGATCTTATTTCAAAATATGTATCGGTTAAGGACTGGGTTCTCGCGGCAAAACTAAAAGATGAACCCTTTAGTGAATATGCAGCATCTCTTGCGTTGCTAAGTGCAAGACTTGTCGCTTCCCACGCAGCGGAAATAAAGCCTGGGTTAGAAGAAAGCGTTAGAATTGTAGTAAAATCACTTATCGGATCTGGCATGGCGATAAGTATAGCTGGGAGTAGCAGGCCTGCAAGTGGGTCAGAGCATATGTTCAGCCACGCTTTAGACCTTTTACATAAAGAAAGGGGGTATAGAAATGCGCCACATGGCATACAATGTGGATTGGGGGCCATAATGATGGAATACTTACACGGGGGGAACTGGAAGAGACTAAGAAGAAAGTTGAAAATCATCGGCTGCCCAGTAACCGCTGTGGAGGCGGGCCTCTCAGAGGAGGCTGTTGTTAAAGCTTTGACTATAGCCCATAAGATAAGGAATAGATATACTATTCTTGGGGAGAGCGGGCTATCTGAGAATGCAGCGAGAAAACTGGCAATGAAAACGGGAGTTATAGAAGGAGATTAGCCGCAATCCTTGAAAGCATGCTTGAAAATAGGAATGAGACAACTGTAGAGGATAAAGATTTTACTGTTCCAAGCTTGTGTATGGACTTACACACTGCAAAGACTATGTAAGCCTGCCATAGTGTGAAAACGACCATTAACAGAGGCCTTGCATGTATAAATGGGTCGCTTTCAATGTAAGCTTTGAAGACTTCAGAGAGCAGGATAGAGACATTAGGTTTGGCAGGTATATTAACTACGGGGTGGAGAAGGTTGTATATGAGAAGTGAGAGATAGTAGGGGATCTGCACTGTAAAACTATAGCATGTAGCCTTAAAATGCTGGGCAATCGAGCCGTATCCTCCAAATACTGCTGAAACGAGCCATCCCACGGCTGATAATGCTAAGATGTTTATAGAAACAACCACAAGAGGAGTAAAGACGATTCTATTTCTAATCTGCTGAGTTGCTTGTAGAATAACATTAGAGGTAACATTCACCTGTAAAACCCTAATCTTGCTTAATGTTGCCAATCCAGAAGTAAAAACCAGAAGCAGGGATATGAAAACTATTATACCAGCCATCTTATATGTAAGCTCCTCCTCCTCGAAAAAACGGCCTGGAGAAACAAGCAATGAAGACAGATTATCCATTGTGCTCACCCAAGGTTTTTTTAATTATGCAGTTAATTATCTCGCTTGAACTTTTAAACCGGCCGGAGTATTTAGAAGCTCTAAATATCTTTGAAGATAGACCATTACGTTTAAGTTTATCCGCAAGTTCATTTTCGTCTATTTTCTGGTCATAACCCAGAACTATTATGTCTGGCTTAATGTCAAATACTATTCTTGTTAGATCCTTGCCTTCGTACCCGAGTACTGCCTTGTCTACCGGTTTTAACTGTTCAACCATAAATCTTCTCGTTTCTTCGTCAAATATAGGCTCTTTTCCCTTTATCCTTTTAACGGTTGAATCTCTAGCGACAACTACTATTAGAATGGAATCCTCTCCACCAATACTCTTTGCTTCTTTAAGGTAGTGAATATGTCCGGGATGAAGTATATCGAAGCACCCTGCGGTCATGACTATCTTCAATGTGCACACCTAAAGTTTATCGTAAAGGTAGCTTGTTTAATATTAAAGGTAGGGATTATTGACCATATCGGTTTTTAAGGATCGCAATCTTAAAAAAGAACTTTCAAAGAAGACTATAGACCTTGGAAATGGTTGGTACGCTCTTATAGAAGATTCAAGAACCGCAGTAGCGGCGGACGGCGAAACCTCAGTGATTTTCTGGAATACCGCATTCAACAAAGACAGTAAAACAGGACCTGCGGATAAGCTTCTAGAATTCATAGTTGAAAGAGGCTTTTTCAAGGGCGCAGAGCATTTTTGCAGGAAATATGGAGGAAACTATTGTTTTATCGTATGCAAAAACGGTGAGGTATTAGTGTACAGAAGTTTAACATGTAGCAAGCCTCTATATTTTTCAATTAGTGATAAAGGAACCGTTATAACTTCTAAGAGGACACCATTCCTGCTTGCCGGAATACAGGAGTTTAAAAAGGTAGGCAATAGAGAACTCATTATTCCAGGAACCCGTTCTAAGATGGTACATTACCGCATTGATGTAAGCGATGTGAATATTTACGAGGCTATCGAAACAGCCCCCACAAGATTAGGACTCACAGGGAAGGTAGCTATCTCCTTCTCGGGTGGGGTTGACAGCTGTATCACGGCAAAGGCTATAGCTAACGTGGGCGGCGAGGTTAAGTTATTTACAACAGTATTCGAGGGTGGAGTTGACGAAGAACGGGCTATAGAAGCCGCTGCAGCCTTAGATTTGCCATTAAAAGTTATAAGGGTGGAAGATTCCTTGGTAGAGGAAAAACTTGAAGAGATCATTCTTGCTGCTGAAACTGGTAATGTTATTCAAGTTTCAGTATCTATACCTATTTACTTTACATGTATAGAGGCTTCTAAAGATGGATTTAGCGTTTTATCTTCTGGACAGGGCGCAGATGAACTTGCTGCAGGTTACCATAGGTATGAACGGGCTCTTCTTAAACATGGTTATGATATAGTTAGGGAAATGTTAGAAAGTGATGTAGCAGAATTCTTTGAGGGTGTTGAATTTTTCGACAGAGTATCGTCCGCTCTTAGTATTACGAGCATCCCGCTCTTTACAGATCAGATAGTATTTGAAAAGCTGATCTCTCTTAAACCATGGGATAAGATACGGATTGTTAGTAATAGAGTCTTAAGAAAGGTTGTATTAAGAGATGTGGCTACCAGAATGGGAATACCTGGAGAAATAGCCCTAAGAAATAAGAAGGCGGCACAGTACAGTTCCGGATGCTGGAGGACATTAAAGCGAATTGCAAAGAAAAGATTAATGGAACTTAAAAGGGAAATGAATGCTGAACGGTATTTAAGAACGATGATTAATTCGATTGCTACTAAATATGGTTTATTTAGTTTAAATAGCAACCTTAATAAAAGTGGATTGATGTGATAGGTGGGAGGGATGATTAAGCTGAAACTCCTAATATTTTACACGCTTCTCATAATAGCCATCAGCAGTATGTTGCCATGTTATTTTCAAGGGAATTCATGGACCATGAGAGAGGAGAAATGGTATATAGACTTGCAGGGAGGCGCTAGCGGCGATGTTAAAATATTTTACTCTCCCGACCTAGGGGACAAGGTTAGAGAAGAGATACTGGTGAAAAAGACGATGAATCTCTCATCTTATACTGAAATTTATGAAAATTACATAAGAACTGAATACAAAATTATGGGGCTAAACCTAACAAATCTAACCGTTAAAATAACTAATTTGGAGAAGTTTGGAATGCCACTTGAAGTGAACGTGAAAATGCAGATATGGGAGTTCTCAGTTGGGAGAGTAGTTAGAACAGACAAGAATGAAACAAAAACTATCTGGGAGGTGATATATAACGTTAGAAAGCCATCCTATGGTGTACGGGGGATAAACTTTACATATCAATTTTACCTCCCGAAGGGAGCTATACTTGAAGATTACAAAACAAGCCCAGAGGGATACGGAATAATAAATGTGAAAGAGAAGGAGGGGGTTGTAGAATTCAAATTCAAGAATGTTGACGAGAATGTGAGGCTCTATATAAGCTATACATTCGAGAAACATGGTTTAGAGGAGAAAAATATTATAATAGGCGTGATCGCAGGATTGGCAATAGTGGCGTCGGTTCTGTTCTTTATCTTGAAAAGGCAGAGAAGGCCTTTTTAATCCTCCCTGTATTTTATTTTGACAAGAAACTCTTTTCTCTCCTTCTTATCTTCCCCACCCTCTACGCCTAGAGGTGGATATCCGTCCACAACCCCAAGGATACATCTTCCCTGCCCGGTCACGCCGATCACTACTTCAATAGGGTTTGCCGTTGCACAATATAGAGTAACAACTTCACTTACCTCTTTGATCCGTGGAATCACATTTATCGGGAAAGCGTTACCTAACAGGATAACAAAACAGTGGCCACAGCCTATTCTTTTACAGAGTTCCACGGCATCCTTCTCAAGCCCTTCATCGGTACCTGCGTGTCTAATGAGTCTTTTACCCGATGATTCGCAGAAGGCCACTCCAAATTTTATCCCTGGTACAGACTCTGATAGAGCGTTAAACAGGTCTTCTACCGTCTTAATAAAGTGGCTTTGGCCCAAAATCACATTAACCCCGTCTTTAGGCCTAATTTTGACAACCTCAATATTGAGGCTAGACATACAATACATTAAAGGGTAGGTTCTTATTATAACTCTCACCATTATAGATGTCCAGAGCTGGTGACATAATTGAGATTAAAAGCCGCTGTGATTGGTTGTGGATGGTTTGGAAATGCGCACGCAAGGGTATATAGAACGATACGGAACGTGGAGCTGGTAGCTGTAGCGGATAAAAATTTCGAAAGAGCTAAAAATGTTGCAAACGGCTACGGGTGTAAGGCTTACGAGGACCATATTAGCCTCCTCGAAAAAGAAGATGTTGACTTATTGAGCATTGCAGTAACTCCACAATATCTTGTGGATATAGCTCTAGAATCCATAGAGTACGATGTCAACATTCTTTTGGAGAAGCCCTTATCCACGAAACTTGAAAAGTATGAAAAGTTGGTGCAGAAAGTAAAAAAGTCTTCAATAGTCTTTATGCCGGGTTTCATAGAACTATTCAATCCAGCTTATAGGGTAGCGTCAGATATAATCAGGAAGGGAGGACTGGGAGAGATATATAATGTGAGTGCAAGGAGGATTGGCCGAACCCCTAAGAGAGGACTTAAATGGGAAGTTGGAGTAACTCTAGACCTTGCAATACACGAGATGTACGTCTTAGAAGACCTTTTTGGTGATGTAGAGATCGTCGGCAGCTATAAAAGCATGGTATTAGGCGAACCTTATGAGGATGTAGCGCTAATCGTCTTAAGGATGAAAAACAAAGCCATGGGTCTAATCGAAGTCAACTGGATAACTCCAACTAGCGTAAGAGAGCTAAGAGTAAGCGGATCTAAAGGAAGTTTAAAGTTGAACTATAAAACTCAGACTGTAGAAGTGAGTTATAGTGGCAGCTTAGAAGCACCCTATATACGAAACGAAGAGCCTTTAAAAAGAGAGCTTGAACATTTTGCCTCTTCAGTAAGTGAGGGGTCTAAACCATACCCTGATGAAGATTTTGGTCTTAAAGTTCTAAGGATGACCTTTAAGGCGGTTGAGAATGCTCTACAAATATAATCGTAAGATCGTATGTTTAGCCTTTACTGCTACGGTGACATCTATAGGCGTGAGTTTACTTTTCCAATTAGTCTTTTTGTATCTGTTTATCGAACAGATTTATGCAGAAATCGGAGGTGGCTACTTTGGATATCAGGGGGTTGAAATAATGGGACTACTTGGCTATTCGAGAGCGAAACTTGCATTTCTAGCATTATGCCCATTTTCTTTAAATAAGGTAAGAATAACATTCCATAGTCCTGGACAACACCTTGGAAGCGTGGAAATAGAGGATGCCGGGAGGTATAGTATTTTTTATCCTTTCTTCGTGTTTCTGGGTGCTGTAGCTTATCTTCGTTCTGCCGAAAAACACAGAGTAATCAGCAAGGTTTATATGGCGTTTTCTTCGCTGTTAGTTTCACTTTTAACATTATTTTTACAAATCTCCCTATCGGCAATACCTTTCCTGTTATCCACAACATATGGTTTGATTTCTATAAGTGTACATCCTAGCCTGTCAAACCTACCTTTAAGTATTTCAATAACATTAGGGAGTAGTTCTATAGCGTATATAGTTTGGAATAGGGGTTTAATTGGGGCTAACATGGGAGAATCTCAGCATTAAGGGCAAGATACGAGGAGAATTAGTGGTAGTAGAAGCTACCGAGGAGGAGAAGGAGATTTTATACAGGAGGGGATGGGGTTTCAAGGCTCCCGACGGCCAACTTTTTCTCCCTCTCGTTGCAGCCGCGTATTTAGTAGAAAATAGTAAGCTTGAAGTTTACAAGAATAACAAGCCGCTTACAGTCTCTGAAATAATGAGCTTAGCGACTAAGATAAACCCTACAGATATCCTACGATATTTTGTACTCAAGGATCTAAGATCTAAAGGCAGGATTGTAAAGGTCGAGCCTAAAACACCGTTCATGAGGCTGTATCCAAGGGGGGCTGAGGTCGGGTTTGAAGCTGCCAAGATACTTGTCTACTCTGTGTCTGAAGATGAACCGTTAAAGCAGGGTGAACTTGTAAAGATAATTAGATACGCTTCCAGAACTAGAAAAACCCTGTTACTAGCTGTGATAGATGACGAAATGAACATTAGCTATTATACTGCAGAGCAGTTTCATCCTGAACAGATCAGGGAAGTACAGCTTCCGCGAAACAAGGCTGTAGCGGAACTGATCCATGATAGAATAATAATATGGGATGGAGAATTGGCGGATGAATTTTATAAGAATGGCTTCTGGGGGCATCCTATAGGTGTCAGGAAGCCTAAAGTTACGGAAAATTATAGAAAACCCCTCCAGCTTTCTCTTCTTGAAGGAATATATCTTGCTGAGAAGGGATGTATAGAAGTAGTTGATGTTGAAAGTGGAAATAAAATCCCTCCTGAAAACCTTGTTAAACCACTAGGCGAGATGAGAAGGAAGGCTTTAGTCAAGCTTTCTGTATACAGGTTTTGGAGAGATAAGGGGTACATAGTTAAACCAGCCTCAAAATACGGTGTAGACTTTATGTTTTACAAATACGGCCCCGGCATAGATCATGCCCCCTATATGTGCTTTACATCGAGCCCCGACGAGGAAATCTTGCCGGTAGAACTCATAAGAGCGGGGAGAATAGCTACCACAGTCAGAAAAACACTGGTAGTAAGTGTAAAAGAGAACAACCACATATTTCACTATCGTGTGAAGTGGTATAAACCATAGAAACATTTATTTGTTCATAAGAAGTTCTATAAACTTAGATAACGGTAGGCCTAGAGATTTAGCTCTTTCAAGGGTCAATTTGAAGCCTCTAGAAGTTTTCTCGAATGTTTCCGGCTTTGCGAATACGGCAAGCTTAAATTTTTTAAACACCACATAGAACCACGGCTCTGAGCCAAACAACGAGCTAAATTCCAACAGAGAGGTTAAATCACCTTGAGAAATGTATAAAGCCCTTTCATAAGTTGTTTTAACCTGTATAGCAGCTATATTACCTTTAAATCCTGCTAGCACATCTGGAGAATAACCTGACTTACCGCTTCCAGCCGTCCTAACAGCCGCTAATCCCTTAAGTCTTAAACTTCGGGTAAGCTTCCACTCATACCTATATCCATGCTTATACAGTTTAGTCACCCGTAAGCTTTGCAGCCCCATCCTTTAGAACGAGAAAGGTATGTTCAGCTTGGGCGATAGGAGCCCCCTTGACTTCTACTAAGACTGGAAACTCATATAAAGCATTCTTTTTCAACAGGACTTTCAAAGCCTTTTTGAAATCCAAACCTGTTACCCATCTCTCACAAAATGGAAGCCTCATATATTCATCCCTGCTGAGCTCTAGGAGTTTTTCGGCGTCTCCTGAAGCTTTGATGTCCCTTCTGTACATAAAAATGTAGGATTCCTTACCATCCATAACCCTTCCTGCACCCCAGTTCATAGTCGTAAATGGTTCTATAGCGATAACATCCCCTTCTTTGAGTTTATAACCTCCAAAAGTGGGTACATTAGGTATTGATGCTCCATGGATCTTATACTTTTCTATTTTATGTCCTGACAGGTTCTCTATGACTTTAAGGTTGAAGCTTCTGACAGTGCTGTAGATTACTTCTCCTATTCGCCCAACCCTTAAACCTGGTTTAAGGATTCTCTCAACCCTTTCAAGTGCCGTCATAGCGGCTTCTACGAGAATAGACAGTCTATCATCAAGGCATACTGTGACAGCAGAGTCGACAATACAGCCGTCTATGTGAAGCCCCATGTCAACCTTAACGATATCAGTCGGGCCTATTACGAGGCTGTCTTTTGGAGGGGATGTATAATGGGCAGCCGTACTTCCTATAGATATGTTTGTTGGAAAAGCTGGTTTAAATCCGGCTTCTCTTATCATCTTTTCAGACCATTCACAAATTTCAAGTACTTTAACCCCCTCTCTAACCATATTGGCTGTTGCTTTAAGAATATCCCTAAGCTTTTCACCTGCAACATAGTACTTCTCAGTATCGGCGTTCCCCAATTCACACTAGGAATCCTAATGTAAAGTTTTAAGTCTTCTTGACCAAATTTTTATTTGTGAGAATTTTCAAGGTAAATCCGAAGCATCCCGATTTAAATGTTATAGGATTGGCTGCCAATGTTATAAGGATGGGCGGGTTCGTAGTTTATCCTACCGAGACATGCTATGCCCTCGGAGTAAACGCTCTAGATCCTAGAGCAGTATTAGAACTTTACAGACTAAAGAAACGGAGTCTATCCAAATATATAACGATGGCTCTCTCCGATGTTAGAGAGCTTGATAAGTATGCAGTCTGGGAGGCACGGTATGACGCGTTGATAAAACGTTTTTTACCGGGCCCAGTGACGTTCATTATGCATAAAAAAAGACTGGTTCCGGATATCCTTAACCCTACAGCTGTAGGGATAAGGATTCCTAACAATGATATTGCAAGACTCCTTATAGACAAAACAGGAGTCCCTGTAACTGCAACCAGCGCTAACATATCAGGAGCGCCGCAGTCCTATGAAGTAGAGGCTATAGTCAGATACTTTGGTGAAGGTGTGGATGTTATACTTGACGCTGGAAAACTTCCCTGTAGGCCCCCATCGACAATTGTAGACCTAACTGGGCCTAAGCCTGTTTTAATACGTGAAGGTGCGGTTCCATTTGCTGAGATTCTCAGAGTTTTGAGGGAAACGGCATGAAAAAAGAGGAGAGTATGATATGTTTGGGGATAGAGTCTACCGCTCATACGTTTGGGGTTGGCATTGTGAATTCTGAAGGCAATATACTTAGCAATGTTTCATCAACGTATAGGCCGGCTACAGGTGGAATTCACCCATTCGAAGCCTCTGAGCACCATTACAAGGTTGCCTTAACCACAATCCGGAAGGCGTTATGTGAGGCATCTCTGCGGTTAAGAGATATAAACCTCGTAGGCTTTTCAGCAGGACCTGGTCTTCCGCCCTGCCTTAGCGTGGGTGCTGTTGTTGCTAGAACTCTCAGTATTAAATGTAACGCTCCTCTTTCTCTTGTTAATCATTGCATAGCTCACATTGAAATAGGAAGACTCACTACTAAGTTGCATGACCCCCTCACCGTTTTTGTTTCTGGAGTTAATACTCAGCTTATCGTTCATGATGGTAGAGGCTATGTAGTCATAGGTGAAACGCAGGATATAGGCCTGGGAAACGCTCAGGACAAGCTCGGGAGGGAGATAGGCTTACCCTTCCCTGTTGGGCCACACCTAGATAAGGTAAGTGGGAAATGGATTGATCTCCCGTACACCGTCAAGGGGATGGATCTAGCTTTCAGTGGGATTTTAACTGAAGCTATCAAAAAGCTTAAAAGAGGTTTTAAATGGGAAGACGTCGCGTATAGTTTTCAAGAGGTTACCTTTTCCATGCTTGTCGAGGTGGCCGAACGTGCCCTGGCCCATACAGGTAAAGACTGCCTACTATTGACTGGAGGGGTTGCTGCTTCACCTAGGCTGCAGGAAAAGTTTAGAATTATGTGTGAGGATCGAGGAGCTGTTTTCAAGGTTGTGCCAAAGGACCTAGCTAGGGATAACGGTGCCATGATAGCTTGGACTGCAATTTTATCTTACATGTTACAGGGGGGCGATAACCTAGAATTTAAAGTTAGGCCTAAATGGAGAATAGACAGTTTAGAATGGCCTCTCCAGAAAGTTGGAGGAGGATGACATGAAGATCTGTATTACCGGATTTACTGGTGCAGGTAAGAGTACGTTGGCAAAAAGACTTGCAAAGAGATTTAACCTTAAGATAATCTCGGGCGGGGAAATGTTAAAGAAGATAGCCCTTGAGAGAGGATTCAAAGACGAGGTTGGATGGTGGGAAAAGCCTTCAGGACAGAAATTTCTTGAAATGAGGCTTAAAAACCTTGATGTAGATATGGAAATAGATCGACGGCTGTTGGAGATAGCTGAGAGAGAGGATAACATAATACTCGATGCTTGGACTATGGCCTACTTGTACAAAGGCGACGCTATAAAAATATACCTAAAGGCCAGCCTCGAAGAAAGAGCGAAAAGGGTTTCTAAAAGAGATAGAATAGGATTTAACGATGCTTTAGAAAGGGTTAAAAGAAAAGATGAGCTAACATCGGCAATCTATAGGAAGCTTTATGGGTTTAGGTTAGGTGACGATCTGAAACCATTCCATATAGTAATCGACACAACTAGGCTAAAACCGGACGACGTTGAACTCATTGTCTCAAAGTTCATAACGTCATGGTTGAAAGACTGTTAGTTTCTCCTGAACTATTATTTGCTTAGTTAACAGATTGGAAGCCTGAAACATGTTTACATATTCTGAAGGTTCAAAAACCCCTAACACTTTTCGTTTAATGACGGGCTGCGTTGTAATTAGTAATTCTTCAACATTACTTATCATTCGCCTTGAATATCTTTCCCCTCGAATTTTAGGCGGCTTAACACCAATGAAAGTTATACCCTCTTTTTTGAGACATACTATTTTGGTCCAGTTTTCAGATGATAAGACGATGCCGATCCCTTCCATTCGAATATCTCTAATCATTGAGTCGATGTTAATATCTCCAGCTTTTAGAGGGGGTATAAGCTGTGTTAAACTTCCATTAGGAAATATGTGCCTGTTATCTTCTATTTTATATACAATAAGCTTTTCATATGTTAGTCTACCAGCTGTTGTTAATGCGGATGTACCATGATACTCTGACCCCCTTACCCTCCCTCCTGCAATAATTGGCTCCCCATCATAGAAGACGACAGAAAATTCCACGTCTTCTCCAGTAAACCAAAACTTGTAGAGGCCTTTAAGTTTCTTCAAATATTCAAAGATTACTTTTATAGGAACTTCCCCACCAGTGGATTCTATAATAGGTTGTTCAGGCATTCGATAGGTTTATACTGAAGATAATATAAATAGCTTAAGCCAATTATTATAATGACTTGTATGGGCTGGTATGACGCTCCATTTGTGCCAACAGACGAAAGCGTTGTCAGGGAAATGCTAAAGTTAGCTGAGCTCAGACCAGGTGAAGTCTTATACGACTTAGGGTCGGGGGATGGGAGAATCGTCGTAATTGCTGCTAAGGAATTTAAGGCTAGAGCGGTAGGGATTGAGGTTAGGAAGGATCTTATTAAACGATCATGGGAGAACGCTAGAAAGGCTGGGGTGTTGGATAGGGTTAGATTCATTAATGCAAACTTTTTCCATATCGATATAAGTGAGGCGGACGTGGTAACCCTTTTCCTATTAACATCTACAAATGAAAAATTAAGGCCGAAGCTCGAAGCAGAACTTAAAGAGGGGGCTAGAGTTGTATCTCATGAGTTTGAAATTAGGCCATGGAAGCCTGAAAGGATGGAGATTGTAAGTGACGGGTTAAACACCCATAAACTGCTCCTTTACAAGATTAAGAAGAGGTAGGTGTGTAGAAGTATTCTCCTGTCTCCCTCGCTAGTCTGTCAAGCCTACTCCCGGGCTTATTGACTCTTGCTCTCCCGGTTTCAGGGTCTCTCCTAAAGGTGATGTCTAAAAGTTTTAAGAACGTGTTTAAAGCTTTATGAACAGTCAAAGGTTGCGATGCGTGCCCTCTCAAACCAGGCTCTCCTGTAAAGAGAATTATTCTATCAGCAATAGATTCAACAAGGAGAATATCATGTTCTACCACAACGCACACTTTACTGGTACCTTCAACCCTCCTTTTTATTGCTTTAGCAGCTGCGTAGCGCATCTCAACATCAAGAAATGCGCTTGGCTCATCTATCAGGTATATATCGGCATCTCTACCTAGCGTTAATGCTATGGCGACCCTTTGTAGCTCGCCACCGCTAAGTTGATTTACTTTCCTATCCATTATATCTGTTAAGTTAAGCCTGTTGAGTACTTCTGATTTGAAAAAGTTTGACTCCATGTTTTTCCCCAAAGCTTTTGACAGCACTGATCTAACGGTTCCTTTGTAGTCCCTCCTAAGGTATTGCGGTTTATAGGCTACTTTAAGCTTCTCAGGCCATATTTCACCGTAGACAGGTTTTACAATGCCGGCTATCAGCTTAACAAAGGTGGTTTTTCCTATACCATTGGGGCCTATACACACGATTGTCTCACCTGCTTTGAGATCCCCTTGTTCAACGTTAAGTTCAAATCCCCCCTCATATTTTAGATACATCTCCGAATAACCGCTGATTTTTTCAACAGCGGATATCAAGCCCGACGGTTTCCTTTTAAATATAATCGGTTCGGATCTGAACCTAACATTTTCGTCTGGGAGGTACCCCCTTAGAAATACGTTTATCCCTTCTCTGACACCATATGGATTACTTACAATGCCATAAGCCCCGGGAACCCCATACAACACATGTATATAGTCGCTTAGATAGTCTAATACTGCCAGGTCATGCTCAACTACCAGGACAGACCTACCCTTCTCAGCTGCAAGACTTCTGATCATTCTGGCTATTTTCATCCTTTGAAAAACATCTAGGTAATTTGTTGGCTCATCAAAAAGATATACATCCGCCTCTCTTAGTATAGACACTGCAACCGCCACCGTCTGAAGTTCTCCCCCACTGATTGAAGCTGTATCGCTGTCCAGTATGTTGTATATCTCCAGTGTTTTCGCGATCTCTCTGTATACACCGTAGTCATCGTATTCTCTAAGAAGGTCTCTAACTTTTCCAGGAAATATTTTGGGGATCAAGTCTACTCTCTCTGGTTTTATAGAGATTTTTATCTTTCCGTTTAATAGTTTTTCAAAGTATGGCTGAAGTTCTGAGCCTCTAAACATTGAAATTATATCCTTTGAGTTAGGTTCCCGCTGAGGGTCTCCAAAGTTAATCTTAAGCTTTCCAGAAAGTATTTTTAAGACTGTGGATTTCCCAACACCATTTTGGCCAAGAAGCCCAACTACTTTTCCAGGTCTTAAAAGGGGAAGTCTGCACAGGAGAAAGCCGTTTTCTTCGTATCGAAATACTTCCTCCCCCTCCGCCGGCTCCGGAAGACGAACTATGTTGATGGCTGAGAATGGGCATTTCCTGATACACATACCGCAGCCGGTGCAGAGTTCTTCTACGATCTTCATTTTACCGTCTTCGTCTATGTAAACAACTTTGCCGCCTGATCTGTTGATTGGACAGTATTTTACACACTCAAGACCGCACTTTTCTGGTCTACATTTCTCTCGGTCTACTACAGCTATTCTACGCATGTTGATCAGCTTCAGTACGATTTAGTTCTCCATCTGTTCCATTTAAAGAATGCAGAGAGAGAGTCGACAGCTTTATATGGCTCGTCATATGCTGGGACTCCACGATAGTTAAGCTCGTTTATTGCAAGCTGTGTTTTTGATCCTCCAATAAGGGATGCTACGACGGGCTTATCTTGCGCTTTAACAGATGAGGCTATCGTCTTTGCGATCATAACGGGGTTGGTAACTGCTGTTTCGCAGTATAATACTATGATAGCGTTGACTTCTTCGCTTGAAAGACAAGTACTAATGGCCCCCTTGTAGTCTTCTTCGGATGCCATTCCGGTGAGATCTATAGGGTTCTTGGCGCTGCCGAACGGGGGCATAAACCTTCGTAGTTTGTCTTTCAGCTCTTCTGATGGGTCTATAAGTGGTATAGATAATTTTTCACACGCGTCAGAAGCCATGACCCCGACTCCTCCGCCATTTGTAATTATTATAGTGTTGTATCCGTAGAATTTAAAGTTAGAAGAAAACATTCTTGCCCAGTTGAACGCTTGAGAAACGGTGGAAGCCATTAGTACGCCTGACTGTTTGAAAGCTGCTTTATAAACTTGCGCGCTACCAGCGAGGCTGCCGGTGTGTGAGCTGGCTGCAACCATTCCTCTTTTACTTACCCCGGATTTTAACGCTATTATAGGCTTATTAATAGACGTTTTCAGAGCAGCTTCCATGAATCTTCGCCCGTCCTTCACTCCTTCTATGTATATTAGGATGACCTTTGTTGAGTTATCCCAGTTGAAATATTCTATAAAGTCTGCATCGTCTAAATCCGCTTTGTTGCCTATGCTTACAATAGCTGATAGTCCTATTTTTTCGGTGATGGTCCAACCCATTAGAGCTATACCGAGAGCTCCAGACTGGGTTATGAAGGCGATGGAACCCTTGAGAACATCTTTAGGGCCGAATGTTGCGTTGAGGTCTGACGCTGCACAATATACCCCGAATATGTTGGGCCCTAGTATCCTCATTCCGCCTTCCCTGGCTGTTTTAACAACCTCAGCTTCGAGCTGTCTATTTCCAACTTCTCCGAATCCGCTCGTAATGACCGCGGCAACCTTAACCTTTGACTTAACGCAATCTTTTATAACCGGAAGTACAGCCTGGGCGGGTATAACTATTATTGCGAGATCCACCGGTTTTCCTATAGACGATACGCTGGGGTAACATTTTAGCCCGAGCACCTCTGTAGCCCGAGGGTTTACGGGATAGATTTGACCTTTAAACCCGTATTCTATGATGTTTTTAAGGATTTCATGACCTATTTTTCCCGGGGTCCTGGAGGCTCCTACGACAGCTATTGAAGAGGGGCTCATGAGGTATCGGATTGACTTGAACGCTGACATATGTCTAATATGGCTGAAACAACATAAATTATAAGTTTTTACGGGATCCTTTTAGAAGCTTCCACACTTTATCGCCTACATGGTGGTATACCTTTACAGCTTTTCCATGCCTGCCATTCTCAACCTTGGAGGGAGGTAATAGTAGCTCCCCTACTGCTATGATTGAATGGTGTTTTTCGTCTTCTACTACCACGAAACTTCCTTCTTCAGCTTCGGCGTCTATCTTAACAATACCAGGAGCCATCACGTCGGCTCCCCTTGCTATATAAGGTACTGCACCAAGATCTACAGTTACCCTTGGAATCCGCAGGTTAAAGTTCTCAACAGCTTCCACAGTGACAAATTCCCTATTTTCTAATTTTACCACTAGAGGGACGCCAAGATAGTATATTATTTCGATCTTCTTACCGGATATCTCAGCTGTTCCAAGTTCAAATACGCATTTTTCCGGGAGAATCTGAACTAAGAATGGAAATTTCCCTGTTAGCTCTTCACGGAGTCTTTTAGACTCTCTCCTACTGATGCTCCTTTTTCTAATTTCTGAATCCATATTAGTAATAAGTCATTAGGATGTTTTATATGTGAGGGTTGCTAGCTGCTATAGCGTAATGATTAGGGAAGTTAGACTAAGAAACTTTATGACATTCAAAGAAGAAACAGTAGTACCGTTTACTGACGGCTTAAACGTGATTACAGGACCTAACGGTGCAGGTAAATCTTCTATAGTCTCGGCTATTCAGCTATGCCTTGGATCTCTTGGAAGAGAGCGGCTTAAGCGTCTCTCAGACTTTATTAGATGGGGGGAGAGAGAGGCAGAAATTTCGGTAGTTTTAGATAATAGTGATGGAAGGTTTGATGTGAACAGCGATCACGTAACTATAACTAGAATTCTGCAAAGAGGAAGAGCTACAGAAAACTATCTTAATGGACGATGGATAAGATTTAGGGATCTACGTGAACTCTTAGATAGGGCTAAAATAGATGCTGACAACCCGCTTGCCATAGTAACTCAGGGAAAGGCTACTAGATGGATAGAATTAAAGCCTAGAGAACGGTTAAAGTACCTTGAATCTATACTTGGGATTCAGGAATTTCACGAATCAGTTATAAGGCTTAGAGAAAAAATGGGAGCTGTTAGGGAGAAATTGTCAGAGCTTAATAATAGCCTATTGGAGCTTAAAAATAAGTTAAACGAGAAAATAGAGGAGGAAGAAAGGTATGAGAGAAAAATGAAGCTCCAACTCGAGTTATTAGAGCTAGCAAAGCTTAGGAAATTTGCTGTTGTGAATCATATAAGGCAAAGTCTAGTAAGTGAGATGGAGAAGCTTAAAGAGGCTGAAGCTGAGGTTGAAAATCTTAAATCTAAAATTTCTGAGAGAAAGGCTTTGATTGAAGGTTTAGAGTCCAAAATTGCGAAGCTTGAGGTTAGCGAGGCTAATTTAATAGGTACTCAAAAGGAGCTTGAAGACAAAATTCACAATGTTGAGGTGGAACTTGACCGTATAATAGGAGAAATAGGAGCAAACATGAAGGCAGTCAACAAAGAAACTGTTAAACTATTAAAGACAGCTATAGACACAGTGAAAAAGTTGAAAAATCTTTACTTTAGACACCATTCGGTCTTTGAAAGCCTCAAGTCAACCCAGTTTGAAATTGAACGTCACAAACTGTTACTCAAGAGAGCACAAGCCTCACTCAAACGTCTTAACAATAAACTATCCACTCTCATGGAAGATGTGAAAGTATTGAGGGAAAGGATTATAGACTTACAGAATAGTCTGAAGAGCGCTGAAGATGAAGTGAGGGGGTTAGAACCACCTAAAGAAGTTCCAGACCTTGACTACATTGATAGGAGAATTATAGAGGTCGAAGCTGAGTTAAAAGCGTATGAAAAAGTAGGAGAATATGCCAAAGAAGAAGTTAAGCGATTAACAGAGATATATAACACTCTTAAATCTAAGAAAAAAGAGATGATGGAGGAGCTTGAAGGATGTATGGTAGAATACGATGAGGCATTCAAAAAGTGGAAAGCTGAAATCGTGAAGATCACTACAAAGATAAATACCGCGTTTAGTGATATACTTAGAGTTGTAGATGGAGAAGGCTATGTTAGGATAGTAAACATCGATGACGTCCAGAACGCGGGTATTGAGATTTATGCCGGCCTAAAGGGCGCGTCCCCTCTACCGGTTAGCAGTTTGTCACACTCTGGTGGCGAGAGAACAATAATTACTATAGCATTCATAGTTGCGCTACACAAACTTACAGAAATGCCCTTTAGAATTTTGGATGAGTTCGAGGTTCATTTAGATCCGATAAACCTTGAACTCGTGTCTAAACTTCTAAAGGAGGCATCCAAGGAGGCCCAGTACATAATCATTACGCCATTAAGGTGGAGAATTCCACCTGACGCGGACACGGTCATCCTGGTTGAAAGAGGGCAAAGCGAGCGTGCAACAGTAAAACTCTACAAGAAGAGCTGATCCCAAGATCAGCATGTACTAAGTTCTGTTGATAGCAATTTGGAAGTGAGTCCCGGCGGCCGGATTCTCGCCTTGATTCGAACCGGCGACCCGCTGGTTTCTGCGAGCAGCCGCTGGCGGGTTAGCGCATGCCAGCGCTAACTACAGCCAGCTGCTCTCTAGCGGTCTGTACTACCACTGAGCTACGCCGGGACAATAAAATGATTGTTAGAACTGGGATATTAAGTTTACGCTCAGCATTCGATAGATTTATATTAGGGGGAGGGAAATTAGATTAATGCCCGGGTGGTGTAGCCAGGCTAGCATAGGGGCCTGTCGAGCCTCTGACTCGGGTTCAAATCCCGACCCGGGCGTTCCTTTATGTGGAAGCGTAACTGTTAAAATCTATAACAAACATATTAGATATGGGCCCGTAGCTCAGTATGGTAGAGCACCGGAGTCTACGGTGAAGCTTTTAAACCGGGTTAAGAAACCCGGGGGTCGTGGGTTCAAATCCCGCCGGGCCCGCTACATTTAAATAATGCTCTGTTCTAATCGATCAAAATGATTAAGTTTTTTAACTAAGATGGGCTTTTTAGTAGTTAAAAGAAACAGGTGTCATGTGATGAAGCGGTCGAAAACTCTAAAACAGAAGGACTACGACATCCTTGCAGAACTTGTTAGAGACGGCAGGATAACGTATACAGAGCTTGCGAGGAAAGTTGGTATGTCTCCTGCAGGTGTGTTAAAGAAGGTTCGTAGCTTAGAGGAGGAAAAAATAATTCTCGGGTACACGGCGATTTTAAATCATGAAAAGCTCAGTAAGAAGCTTAAACTACTGATATTTGTCAAATGCTCTGCTGGCAAACACTCCATAGTTGCTAGGCAGATCAAAAAGGTCGCTGCTGACTCCATTTTAGAAATCCATGAAATAACAGGGGACTTCGATGTAATGGTTAAGGCTGTAGTAAAGGATAGAAATGAAGCTAAGGACTTGATTGCACAGGTATCATCGATACCGCATGTTGTTTCAACAAGTACGAGTATGGTGCTCGACACAGTTCTAGAGCGCCCATCCATAGCCCCATCATAAACTTATCTTTGAGAAATGTTCTGTTAACGGGTTAGCAGGGATTTTTAGTTTCTTATTCACAGCATATGCTAAGGATTCAGAGTATCCAAAAACTGTGTAAACATGTTTAGGTCGGCAGCTAACTATGTACCGAAGGAGTGATGGATAATCAGCGTGGGAACTAAGTGGAAATCCGAATCCCCCTTCATCAATTAGTATCCTCCCTGTGGCGGAAGCTGTTAAGACTTTTCTCCCAGCCCATCTTTTAAGTTGAACCGGGGAAACTAATAATTTAGCTTCTTTAACATCGGACACAAGATTCTTCATCACATGGCTGACCCCATACTTCGCATATACCCTATTTACACGGTAGACTGTAGGGTGGGGGTAGATAGGGATATTAGTGAGTAGACCAAAAATAGCCTCGACTTCTTGAGACTTGCCTGCCATGTATCCCTTGATGCATGCAAGAATGCCATTCTCAACAGTTGAGGCTGTCCATCTAATCATTTCCATCCATATTTGTTGAGAATTGCCGAATCTGAAGTTGGGATGTCCATAGGTAGCCTCAATTATTAGGATGTCGACATCTTCCGGAACTGTTGCATCATACAGTGTAGATAGGCTTGGTCTGTTATTGAGGTCACCAGTATATGCAATCCTAAGATCTCCATTATCGATTACAAAGCCCCTAGAGCCTAACATATGGCCGGAGGGATAGGCTGAAACATGGTATCTATCTTTAAAAAGTATTGGTTTTCCCATGCGGATCTCTTTTATCCATCCAGCCGCACCATGCCTAGCGGCTATTATATCCCTAGTCTCAGGCGAGCTGTAAACTTCAAAGGAGATATAGGAGGATTTTGGGGTTGGGTAGTGGTCCGAGTGTGCATGGGATATGAGATATAGGTCTACATCTTTTTTTAGTTTCAAAGGGTCGAATACTATTTTGAAATCTTGAAATTCAAGTTCAATTCCATCCATGTAGCGGAGTCTAACGTCCATAGCTACATATAGTTTAAGACCTCAAATTTTTAATTCTAAACCCTCAGTAGTATTCATGGTTATAAGTATGTCTAAGCGGAAGAGGAGGACATTAATGCCCATGGGAACGGCAGGGCTACTAAGCTTCCAAACAGAAGAGTCTGGAGGTATAAAGATAAAACCTTGGATGGTAGTTGCTGCTACGATAGGCATTGTGACTGCTGAAGTGATAATTAGGCTTATATGAATGCGAGAGGGGTTTCTTTGTCAGTGTTCGAACGGGTTATGGAGATAGCTTCCAGGAGAGGCTTCTTCTGGCCTAGCTGCTCCGACGTTTACTCAAACTACCCGGCAGGGCTCTGGAGCTATGGTCCTTTAGGAGCCAGACTTATAGAGAAAATCACGAGTCTTTGGAGGAGAATTGCGATCAACCATGGGGCATATGAACTTATAACTCCAAATATGATGTCGGTAAAAGTATTCGAAGCCTCAGGGCACACAAAACATTTTAGTGACAGGTTCGTGGAGTGTAAAAAGTGCCACAGCAGATTCCGCGTTGAAATGCTACTTGCTGGACACATAGACAAGACAAGCCTTGAAAATATTACCGATGCTGAGGCAGACCGCCTTATTAGAGAGCTAAACGTTAAATGTCCTCGATGTGGGAGCAGGAATTTCACCGAAGTGGCAAGGTTCAATCTAATGTTTACCACCCAGATAGGGGCCAAAGGTGGAGAAATAGCAGTATTAAGACCTGAAACCACTCAAGGTAGTGTAGTCGAGTTAAAACATGTAGTTAGATCTATGAGATCCAAGCTTCCAGTTATACTCTATCAGCAGGGATCAGCATTTAGAAATGAGATATCACCAAGGCTCGGGCTAGTTAGGCTAAGAGAGTTTCATATGATGGAACTACATATATTTTTTGACCCTGAAAATCCAGGATTCCAGAAAGAAGTCGAGAGTATCAGCCACTACAAGTTAAGGTTTTTAAAGCTGGAGGATAGGGATTCCGGGAAAATAACTGAAATGGAAGTGGGGGAAGCCTTGAGGGAAGGGTACACGATAAATACACTCATAACCTACTGGCTTGCTGTTGTTCAGAAATTTTTCAATGAGACACTAGGTATACCTATGGAAAGGCTTAGATACAAGGAACTATCTGATAGGGAGAGGGCCCACTACGCAGCGGCTCACTGGGATTTGGAATGCTACACAAAAGATCTTGGCTGGATTGAGGTTGCAAATAATGCGTACAGGACGGACTATGATATTAGGGGGCACATGAGTCTTTCAGGAGAAGACCTAACAGTGGACGTTGACGGCAAAAAGATCATTCCTCACATGTATGAACCTTCGATAGGCATAGATAGAACTATACTTAATCTACTCCTTATATCGTATACAGATGAGGGTGAACGGAAGTATTTGAGACTCCCAAGGCATCTAGCTCCTATCGACGTGGGAGTACTACCTTTGGTTAAAAGGGATGGTTTAGACCGGGTTGCGTATGAGATATCACAGGAGTTAAAGTCAGAATTCTATGTCGATTATGACGATAGGGGAACTATAGGTAGGAGATATAGAAGATTCGATGAAATAGGCACACCAGTATGTGTTACTGTCGATTACGAAACTCTTGAAGATGATACAGTGACGTTAAGAGATAGGGATAGCATGAATCAGGTTAGAGCGCCTAGAAGCCAGCTTGCTAGCAAGATCAAGCTCTTCCTGAGTGGGAGCCCTCTAGAGAAGCTTGGTGAACCGCTAGCCTAGACGTACTCTTCTAGCGATGTTTTCCGATAGTTTTGAGTTACTTTATACTCTTCGAAAAGTCTCTCTAGTTCTCTTCTAACGATTTCGATTCTCTGAGAGACGTAAGGGGGAAGCTTGAACTTAGAAGTTATTTTCTCACTCACATCAAGGTACTTAGATATGTTACCCTTAGAGACTGTTAAAAGTAGGGGGACCCCGCAGCTAGGACATAGACCTGTCAGAGTCGGCCTTCTGAAGGATCTATTACATTTGGGACACCTAAAGCTTTGTATAAAGAATTTTTTCATGTTGCCTTTTATATCCCTTAGGAAGTGCAGTGCTATGACCCTCTCAACAGCATCTTTAAAGTCGACCGATCTTATTTTACGACATATACGTATGTGAGATATAAGTTTCTGTTTCATTTTATTCTCAATCTTATATCTTGATATGAGGGGGCCTGCATGTATATTTTCAACTGGGACTGTAAACTTTATTGGAATGAACTTTTCGCCTGATTCTATTGAGTCTTCGACTATTCTAATAATGTTCCTTAACTCTTTGGGGTGGGGATAATTGTACGTGTTGCTGTAAAATTGGAGTGGAAGGTTTTTGACGTTTTCAATATTATAGACTTCGTCATCAACTTCGGTTGGGTCGACCCTTGTACAAAGTAGGATTGGAGCGTCTTCATGTCCGCCAATATCTTCGGGAAGATATGCTTTTGAAAAGTTTAACAGGACGTCTAGTCCAAGAGTTATCGAGTCCTCGTCCCCATCGCAGTTTCTTCTCTTAGCAGCGTGGAGGATTGGGTGGGCCATGATTACGGATCCTTTGGTAAACCCGATTATTCGACATGCTATAGCCATGAAGGTATGAGGGGATATCGTAAAACAAATTTGTCCAAGGAGGTCATGGGGGTCGCTAATATTATAGTAGGGCTCGAGACCGTAAAGTTTCTGTAGGAGGTCATCGACGAATTTTGAGACTTTAACTAAGTGTTCGGCTGCTGATAGAGGGATGATGATATCCTGAGGCATCAGTTCTACAAGCTGATCTTCACTTTCTAGCTCACGGCCTTCATAGTCACGAGTATATCCAAGACTCTGTAGATCTTTAACCGTCACTCCTATCTCCGCTGGTTTAAAGTGAGTTAAGGGTGTGTTAATGGCATCAAACCTTATTGTCCCGTCCTTAAATACACACAGTCCATGTATAGCCCTCAGTATCCCTTTCTCAAGTCTTTCTGGAGTTTTATTTTTACTTGTCAAGCCAATTACTCCTTTAACTCGTTCATACTCCACATCAACCTTAACATTTTCAGATGCCGTTTGCACCATACTTTTGATGTCAAGGGCTACTTTCCGATAACTAACTGCCTTCCCCCCATCGATGGGGCAGATATCACCTCTCAACCTGCGGCCGCATCTAGAACAATATTTTACAGGCTCTGTTCTCACGTTACACTGGGGACACGAGTAAAAGGGAGTTTCTAACCCGCAAGATGGACACTTTCTCTGGGATATCTCAACAACTATCCTACCAGATTGTATAGCTGACTTAAACGACCTGCTTCTACCCTTTTGAACGCCTATCGGGAACAGTGCGTTAACTTTCCCCTTAAGCTTTCTCATCTTAGCCTTTTCAGGCCTTCCCATTCTTAGACCTATGTATACAGGTGCTTTAGGCTCGATTCTAACTGGAGAGATCTCATTAACTGCTGAAACAGTATCGTATCCACTCGTAGTTTTAGGTGTCCTCTTAAATTGAGAGAGCACTGTGCTTAGGATGAATGCTTCATCTCCTTCTATGAGAACTTGTCCGTCAACAATTCTGTGAGGTATACATAGCTTCTCCAGTATTTTTTTACATTTAAGGCTAGCAGAAAGACTCTTAACAATTGCGCCGTCACTCTTTACTTCTGCCTTAGAAAGAGTATCAATTAGTGTACAAAGTTCTCCCACCGATATATCGTGCCAATGGTAGGTATAGCGTGGATGTAGAGGTATTCCTAGCTTCATGCTTAGCTCTACGGCTTCTTCTGCTGTCGGTTTATACGTGAAGGGGTATTCTACATAAAGTTTTAGCTTCTCACCTGAAATGCTTATGGAAGAAACATTTTTCTCCAAGGAATCTTTAAGTTTAAGAGCCCACCACTCTTCTGTTATTCCAGATGGAAGGAGTACATGGTTATTTTCGAGGAATTCCCCATATCCTATCAGGATATCTCCATTAAACAGTATCTTCTTAACCAAATGTTTGATCTCTTCCGCCTTCTCTACGGTGTCAACACGTAATACGGTTCCGTCTTTAAGTAGAACAATCGGGGCCTCTATAGTTTCAACAGGCATTACTACAGCACTCTTGCCAGGCCTTTCAGTCCTAACTTGAACCCCAAGAGCTAGAGTATTCTCAACAAGAACCATAAATGCAGGGTGAACACCAACAGCTCCTAGGCCGGTATTCCTAGCATGACCATATCTAAGTCTAAACCCACCTTTCATAGATGGGTGAGATAATATTGGTCTACCTCCAACAGCATCCCTAAGATACTTTGATGACGGGTACACTATTGGAACCCCTTTACCCTCAATTATACCGCTCTGCGCAGACTTCTTATCAACAGAGGGATTAAGCCAGTCCCACCCATCTAATCCAAGCTCTACGACTAGCTTATGGAGTTTCTTGGCTTTTTGTATCAAACAGTCGTTCAGTACTAGAACGGCCCCTCCTCTAACCCTGTTTGTCTCAACTCCTGGAACATCTCTGAAAGATGAAACCTCAACCTTCTCTGTAGGTGGTCCGGTTATTTCCACCGGAAGCTTGCTTGCATAATAAAATATCTCCTCATTCCTAGCATGATACTGGGTTGTTCTTATCATCCTATATAGGTTTATTTCCTCAGCATATCTTCTAACGTGACTCTGTGTCGGCTTAAAAAGATCTAATTCAAGCTTCCGTCTGACATAGTCGGCTATAACAATGGAAAACGCGCTCTCAGTTGCGCCAGCAGTCCTTATAGGGCCACAATAGTATACTGCTAAGTACTTTCCTCCATACTGGTTTACTTTAACTTTAACTCCGCCTATTCCCTCTATAGGGGCTGAGACTACGCAGTCAGTCGTTACAGCGAGTCCAACTCTTACTGCCAACTCGGCCGCCTTGATTTTATCCGGAACCAGCTCTAATATCTTATCTGACAGTAATAGGGCCATCTTGTGCTTTTCTACCCCTTTCTCAACTAGTTCTCGGACGTAATCTTCTATCTTAAGTTGAGGGAACATAGCCCCTATTCTCTCCGCCAGAGTATTTGCTATTTTAACTTCCGGCCGTAACGATGGATCTAACCCCTTAAGTTTTGCTTTAGAGGCTACAGAATAAAGCTTTTGGACTTCAGAATCTATTAAATCCCAATATTTCTCTATGTCCATGTCCTACAAAATAGAAAGAATTATTTAATTTTAGAGTTACCCTTTCTTAGGAGGATGGGAAGAAGAAAGAAAAGACGTGTTATTAGGAGAAAGCCTAGGTTAAAGCCCTCAGCATTTTTCAGATGTCCATTATGTCAAATGGATACTCTAAGCATTAAAATAGATAGAAATAAGGGGATAGCAGTAGTTAAATGCGGAGATTGCGGACTTAACGATACAGTTGAGATTTATGAGATGGAAGAAGAAGTGGATGCCTATTCTAAGATCGTAGATAAGTATTTATCATAGCTCTGAAAACTTCAATTTATCGTAAGCATTTAATGCCGCTTTCACGTTCTTCTCCCCTGCTTCACCAGGCCACCTGCTACGGATAACTTTAACAATCGTTTTAATATCTACTATTCCGGATGCCTTCGAAATAGCGCCGAGCATCGCAGTATTGGGGATAGGAAGGCCCGCTAGTTTTAACCCGAGTTTAGATGCTATTCCGGTCGCGTCTACATATGCTAAGCGCCAGTCTCCAAGCCTATGTGGAGAAGACGTATTTGCAATTATTAATCCTTCTTTCTTTAAGCCTTTTACAGTGTCTATGGATAGTGCTGAAGGATCGACTATAACTACAATATCTGGAGTGTATATCTGGCTTCTAAGTCTAATAGGTTCCTCCGATATCCTAGTAAAAGCCTTAACAGGGGCTCCCCTCCTCTCTGCACCGAAATGAGGGAAAGCCTGCGACCATTTCCCCTCCATAAATGCCGCGGTAGCGAGTAACTCAGATGCAACCACTATTCCCTGACCTCCTCGACCGTGCCACCTAATTTCTATCATTCTATCACCACCTAGTAACGGGCGAGCGGGGATTCGAACCCCGGATCTTCGGCTCCGAAGGCCGACGCCCTATCCAGCTAGGCCACTCGCCCTCTATTACTATATTGACTGAATATAAATTTTTAATTGACCATGGATGAAAAGTAATAGTAATGGTTGGTTTGAAACATAGACTTGTACCACCTCACTTTAAACTTGACGAAAATGAGAAACGCCGGGTTCTTGAAATGTATGGGTCTATCTATAAGTTTCCTAAGATCAAAGCATCCGATCCGGCGATAAAACATTTGAAGGCTAAACCCGGCGATATTATAATGATAAAGCGATTTGGCGGTGGGGTCTACTATAGGGTTGTGGTGGAGGGATAGCTGTTTGACGCCTATAAGGTTAGATGTAGATTTCTACCCCATAGTAGAAAGTTATTTCAAAGAGAAAAGCTTTGTAGATGTACAAATAGAATCATACAACCAGTTTGTGGATAAGGGATTACAAGAAGTAATAGATAATAACAGAGTTGTAGAACTTGGCCAGAATCTTAGGATCGAGTTCGGCAAGTTAAAAATTCTGCCACCGTCAATAGTGGAAGCAGATGGATCCAGAAGAACAGTAACCCCGATGGAATGTAGGCAAAGAAAACTAACTTATGAAGCACCAATGTACCTTGAAGCATTCTTATACGACGGAAATGTAGAGATAAAGAGACAAGAAGTCTTTATTGGGTCACTACCTGTAATGGTGAAATCGAAGATCTGTGTACTCCATGGACTAAGCAGAGAGGAACTTATTAAGGCTAAGGAGGATCCGCTAGATCCGGGAGGATACTTCATCATTAATGGCTCTGAGAGGGTCGTGGTTTCGAGGGAAGATATAGCTAGCAACCGAGTCATCGTCAGCAAAGGAACCACTTCCCCCTTGGTAGCTAAAGTGTACTCTGTTAGAGCAGGATATAGAGCTGTTCTAACCCTGCAATACAAGAGAAACGGCGAGATAATAGCCCAGTTTGCAGGTGTAAATATTCCAGTAACGATCTTGCTAAGAGCCCTAGGACTTGAAACTGATAGAGACATCACCTACGCCATTAGCAGCGACAGAAAGGTCATAGAAGAGTTCCTTGTATGCTTAGACGCGATGCCGAAGAAGAAAGGCGGCTTTACGGTAGAAGATGCTCTAGATTTTATCGGGAGGAGGCTATCTCCAGGATCCCCAAGAGAAGAAAGGATAGTGTTTACCCAGAATAGGATCGAAAGACAGCTTCTGCCACACATAGGGACAAGAAGGGCTGACAACCTTAAAAAAGCTTACTACATCGCCAAAATGGTTGAGAGGCTTATTAGGGTTAAGCTCAAAGAAATACCACCTGACGACAAGGACCACTATAAGAACAAGAGAATTCAATTCGTGGGCGATCTGCTCCAAACATTATTCAGATATGCTTTTGTTATATTTGCATGGCAACTTCAGTTCCAAATCTCCAAGAAGATAAGTAAGGGACTAGGGGACATCGACATAAGACATTTTGCTCAACCTCAAACCATAACGGACAGATTCCACAGCGCACTAGCCACTGGTAGTTGGGTTGGTGGAGCTACAGGTGTAAGCCAGATCTTGGACAGAACAAACTATCTCGCCACCATCTCGCATCTCAGAAGAGTCATCTCACCCCTCACGAGGACTCACCCTCACTTTAAAGCTAGAGCACTCCATCCAACAACCTGGGGAAGACTATGCCCTCTCGAAACTCCGGAGGGGACAAGCTGTGGACTTGTAAAGGGCCTCGCTAGCTTTATAGACGCCACGGTAGGCGTCGATAAGGAACCAATTATAACAAGATGTATCCAGCTAGGAGTCATACCAATAGAGAGAGCCACCCCTGAGATGGTAGGTAAATTAACACCAGTTTATGTTGATGGGTTGCTAATAGGTCTAGTTGAAGAACCGGAAGAATTCATAAAACGGTTCAACCAAGTAAGGAGAGAAATATCTCATGAAATAAACAGCATTTACGATAGGGAGAAGGGAGAAGTAGTTATAAACGCAGATGCTGGAAGGATAAGGAGAATCCTCATCCCAGTCAACAGAATAAAAGATGCAATTGAACTCTTAGACGATGTAAAGAATGGCAGAATAACATTCAGCGGGCTTGTCAAGAGAGGAATTATAGAATTCCTAGACGCACTCGAAGAGGAAGAAGCTATTGTAGCAACAAACCTCAGGGAAATAACTCCTAAACACACTCACTTAGACTTTGCACCGTACATGATGTTCGGGGTAGCGGCAGGAATGCTTCCGTATGCTGAACATAACCAGAGTGCCAGGGACGTAATAGCAGCAAATATTACCAGACAGGGGCTTGGAATGTATGCTGTAAACTGGCATCAACGAATGGATAGCAGGGCCCACATCCTCTATTATCCTCAGAGACCAATAGTCGCCACGAGAGTGGGAAAACTCTTAGGGTATGACAATAGACCGTCCGGCCAGAACCTTGTGGTTGCAGTACTATGTATGGACAACTATAATACTAAAGATGCGGTAGTTCTCAACAAGGGAGCCGTAGATAGAGGGGTTGCAAGGAGTGTGTTCTTCAGAACATACGAAGCTGTAGAAAGAAGGTATTTCGGAGGACAAGAAGACAGATTCGAGATCCCATCTGAGGAGGAAATAAGTGGCAGAAGAACTAAAGAGGCTTACAGGAATTTAGGGCCTGACGGGATAGCAGAACCAGAGCAGGAGGTCAAAGGAGGAGACGTTATAATAGGTAGGACGAGCCCTCCGAGGTTTATAGGAGAATACCTAGGATTTAGGGAAGCAGGATGGATAGCCAGGAAAGACACGTCGATAGGAATAAGATACGGGGAAAGGGGCATCATAACTACATCAATGATAGCAAATACGGGGGAGGGAGACAGGATAGCTAGGGTAGTGGTGCGAGACAGTAGGATACCAGAACTAGGAGACAAGTTCGCAACGAGACATGGACAAAAGGGAGTGGTCGGTATGATCTATAGGCATGATGACATGCCATTTACGTACGAGGGCATCGTTCCAGACCTAGTATTAAATCCCCATGCCATACCGTCAAGAATGACCGTAGGCCAGCTTATCGAACTCCTAGCCGGTAAAGTTGGGTGTCTTGAGGGTAGAATAATCGATGGCACCCCATTTATATCCGAACCAGTTGAAGACTTGAAGAAAGCCCTTGTTAAGCTGGGTTTCAGATATGATGGAAGAGAAGTCATGTACGATGGTATGACCGGTGAAATGCTTGCCCAAGACATATTTATCGGTGTATGCTTCTACCAAAAGTTGAAACACATGGTAAGAAACAAAATACACGCCAGAGCGAGGGGACAGGTCCAAATACTGACGAGACAGCCTGTAGAGGGAAGAGCAAAGGGAGGAGGGCTGAGAATAGGAGAAATGGAAGAAGAGGTTTTCATAGCTTATGGGGCCTCAGCACTAATCCAAGATAGGCTCCTAGACAACTCTGACAAAACTGTTATATTTGTGTGTAAAAATTGTGGGCGGATAGCATATTACGATAGGAGAAAACGTGTATACGTATGTGAAGAATGTAAGAGTCCAAATGTTGTCCCCGTTGTTACGGCTTACGCCATGAAACTTCTCATCCAAGAAATGATTTCCGCAGGTATAGATGTTAGGCTGGAGGTGGAAAGGCTTTGAACTATGACTCATCCTATAGAATTAAAGCCCTAACCTTCGGTTTGCTGTCACCAAAGCAAATAAGGAAAATAGGAACCATAGAGATTACTAGCCCTGACACGTACGATGAAGAAGGAAGCCCTATAGAGGGGGGAGTCCTAGACCCTAGACTCGGCGTAATCGATCCGACCCAAGTGTGCAAAACATGCGGTAACAGGATAGATCAGTGTCCGGGGCACTTTGGAAGAATAGAACTAGTGAGACCAGTGCTCCACATAGGATTCGTCCGGGAAATAAGAGATGTCCTAAATTCCACGTGCGCCAATTGCAATAGAATACTCCTCCCTGATGACGTATTAAAGGAGTATATGGAAAAAATGAACCAACATATCAAAATCTACGGAGAAATAAGCCAGAAAATCGTTAGGGAAGTGATAGCGAAAGCATCAAAGGTTCAAAAATGTCCCCACTGTGGGAAGAAAGCTGTAAAGGTGAAGGTAGAATACGTCTATAGGTTTTACATTGAGCATCCAAACAAGAGGAGAATATGGCCACAAGAGATCAGGGAGCGGCTTGAAGGAATCCCTGATGATGACGTGCTCCTTTTAGGCTTCCACCCAGCCAGATCTCGTCCGGAGAATGCTGTTTTAACAGTTATCCTAGTTCCACCCTTAAGCATTAGACCATCTGTAACATTAGAGACCGGAGAAAAGTCCGAAGACGACTTAACTCATAAGCTAGCTGACATTGTTAGGGTAAACCGGAAGCTTGAAAGTTTATTAGGGTCAGGATCGCCGAGCGTGCTGGTTGAGGAGACGTGGGATCTCCTCCAATATCACGTTGCCACATTATATGATAACACAATATCGGGATTACCTCCGGCCACTCAACATGGAAAGAGGCCTATTAAGGCTATTTTCGACAGATGGTCAGGTAAAGACGGAAGGTTCCGAAATAACCTAATCGGGAAGCGTGTAGATTTCTCAAGCCGGACAGTTATAACTCCCGACCCCATGATTGATATAGGCGAGGTTGGAGTACCTGTAGAAATAGCTAAAGTACTCACGTTGCCTGAGCACGTTAATGAGTACAACATCGAAGAACTCAAGGAGAGAGTGAAGAACGGGCCAGAGTACCCTGGGGCAAACTATGTTATAAGGCCTAATGGGGAGAAAGTTAAGCTAACACTCCTAGCTGACAGACAGGCTATCGCTGACGAGCTAGACTATAACTATGTGGTAGAAAGGCATCTACAAGATGGAGATTCCGTAATTTTCAATAGGCACCCAAGCCTTCATAGACTCTCAATACTGAAGCACAGGGTAAAAGTCTTACCGTACGGAACATTTAGATTAAACCCGGCCGTGTGCACCCCTTACAATGCCGACTTCGACGGCGACGAGATGAACGTACACGCCCCTCAAAGTCTCCAGGCAAGAATAGAAGGCGACGAACTTCTAGCCGTCGAGAAGAACCTTGTTTCTCCAAGAATAGGTGGCGCAATAATAGGAGGAAGCGAAGACTACATAACGGCGGCCTACCTGATGACTTCTGAGAAGACTAAGCTTACAAAGAAAGACGCATCCAGAATACTAGTCTGGGGAGGAATATACAAGCTACCTGAACCAGACGAGGACGGGCTGTGGAGTGGTAAGAAAATATTCTCTATGTTCCTTCCGAAAGGAATAGAGTTTAGGGGCAAAGCCTCTTCATGCATGGGATGCGAGAAATGCCTCGAAGAGAAATGCCCCTACGACGCCTATGTTGTAATTAAAGATGGGAAGTTACTTAAGGGTGCATTAGATACAAATACTATAGGAGTTCTAGTTAAAGCAAAAACATCCTTGTTAGACACAATTATCAGAGATAAAGGAGGAGAAGCGGCGGATTTCATAAGTAGATACTTTAAGGCGCTATCCGGTTACATAAGGCTTAGAGGAACAACTATGTCTTTAAGCGATGTTGAGCTACCGCCTGAAGCCTTGAAAGAAGTGGAGGAGGTAATCGAGAAGGGTAAGCAGGATGTCATGGAACTGATAGAAAAGGCCAAAAAGGGGAAACTTGAAGCAATACCCGGTATGACCAAAAGAGAGACGCTTGAACGCCTCATAATGGATGTTCTACAGAAAACCCGTGGGAAGCATGAGGAAATAGTGAAGAAGTACCTTAACCCGGACAGCGATCCATACATAATGGCTAGGACAAAAGCTAGAGGTTCAATCCTAAACTTAACACAAATGTCCGCATCTCTTGGGCAACAAGCAATAAGGGGTAAGAGGGTTACAACTGGTTTCAGAGGTAGGACTCTCTCCTGCTTTATTCCAGGAGAAGACGAGGTCTTCTCTAAAGGATACGTTAAGAACAGCTATGTGAAAGGATTAACACCGGCGGAGTTTCTCTTCCACGCAATGGCAGGCAGAGACAGCCTAGTAGATAAGGGATTGAGAACCGCGGAGAGCGGCTACACTTACAGGAAACTCGCTAATGCCCTGAAGGACTGCATTGTTGACTATGACTTTACTGTGCGAGACTCTGAAGGCAATATAATTCAGTTTAAGTTTGGTGATGACGGCATAGACCCAGCAAAATACTTCCATGGAGAGTACGCTAACTTCAAGAAGATAGCTGAGGACTCTGTTAAGAAGGCAGGTGCCGAACAGGCACTCAGCCCAGAGGATATCGAAGACAAGGTGTTAAAGGCAGGCTTGCCAAAAACTCTCGCTAAACACTTAATAGAGTTTAAAGCTGGATCCAAGGCGGTAAAACTAGCTATAAAAGAAGGTTTAAAGGCGAAAGAACAGTGTATGGTGCAACCCCTCCACCCGGTTGGAATAATAGCTGCTGAAAGTGTGGCTGAACCGGCCACCCAGATGACACTTAGGACATTCCATACACCTGGAGTAGCTGAGCTAAACATCACTCTCGGCCTACCAAGACTAATAGAACTATTTGATGCAAGAAGAAAACAGAAAACACCAAGGATGACTGTGTATCTGAAACCTAAGATAGCTAAATCAAGGGAAGAAGCTGAAAAAATAGTTAGAAGCATGGTTGAAATAAAGGTGGGCGATCTCGCAAAAATGGCGCTAACAGACTACTATGAAAGGGAAATAACAATAGTTCTGGACAAGACTAAGGTTAAAAAGGCAAATGTAAAGGTGGAGGATATAGCTAAACTCCTAAGTAAACTTGGAAAAGTTTCCGTAGAAGATGGCGAGATTAGGGTAAAACTGCAAAAGGAGGGATTCATAAGACAACTTAGAGAACTTCGGAGAAAAATACTCGATACGCATGTGAAGGGAATCAAAGGGATAAAAAAGGCTAGAGTAAGATTCAAAGACGGCGAGTACATTATTGAAACTGAAGGTGTAAATCTACAAAAGGTATTCGAAATAGAGGGGGTAGATACAACTAAGACAACATGCAACGATATATATGAAGTTAGAAAGGTTCTCGGAATAGAAGCCGCCAGAAACCTGCTCATAGAGGAAGTTCTAGGAGTGCTAGAGGGCCAAGGACTAGAAGTAGACAGAAGACATGTCTCTCTAATAGCAGATCTGATGTGCTTCACAGGAGAAATAAGACAAGTTGGCAGGTATGGCGTCCTCAGAGATAAGAAAGATATCCTAGCAAAAGCAGCCTTCGAAACCACCAAGAAGGTAATACTTAATGCCTCAAGACAAGGTATAAGGACAGAACTTAAAAGTCCTCTAGATGCTGTTATAGTGGGAAAGCCGCCACGAATAGGAACGGGAGGTGTAAACATATACTGGTATGTGGGTGAGATTGAAAGTGGGGCTAGATGAAGAATTAGAGATATGTTCAAAATCAGGTAAAATGATACTTGGATGTAAGGCTGTAATAAGGGATTTAGGAAGCCAAAACATAAGATCAAAATTAGTAATACTCGCCAATAACTGTCCAGAGCAGTACAAAGAGAGAATAGAGAAATTTGCAAAGTTAACTAAAATTCCCATCTTAAGATACAATGCAGGAGCAATAGAACTTGGTAAGGCTGTAGGGAAGAGATTTCTCGTGTCGGCACTTGCTGTTGTCGATGAAGGTGACTCGTCGATACTCAAATACATAGAAGGTGAGGCAAGTGAAGGAGAAGATCCTGGGAACCCGTGAGATAAAGTATATCTCATTATTTGAAGATCTTACAGGAAGCACTGTAATAGACTGTAGGATAGACGACGAAAACAATAGGGTAATATACTTAGTAGCCGAAGGGCAGCTAGGCCTGGCAATAGGTAGAAGAGGAGTCATGATAAATAGACTAAAGAAGGCGATTGGTAAGAATGTCGAGGTTGTTGAATTTTCAAGACACCCAGAAACCTTCATTAAAAAGCTGTTTCAACCAGCAAGAGTCAACTACATAAAGATCATGGAACAGGGAGGGAGGAAAATCGCCTTCGTATCAGTTGTCGCAGAAGACAAGGGAATAGCCATAGGTAAGGGTGGAAAAAACATAAACAGAGCTAGGTACCTAGCAAAAAGATGGTATAACATAGACGACATAAAGCTTATAGATAAGCCAGCAGAATAGGTATTATTGTATGGCCAAGAAGTCTCCACTAGGACTGTACGCTGCTAGACCATTGCTGAAGAGAGCGAAAAAGAAGAAAAGACATGACGCTAGATGGAGGAGGAGAGTATACGGCTTCCACAGGAAGTATTATCCACTCGGAAGAGCGCCTCAGGCAAGAGGAATAGTAATTGAAAAAGTCGGACTTGAAGCTAGGCAGCCACATTCGGGACTAAGAAAATGCGTTAAGGTGCAACTCGCCAAGACCGGCGAGCAGGTCATCGCATTTGCTCCTGGAGATGGTGCCCTAAACTATATTGAAGTGCATGACGAAGTAATAATTGCCGGCATAGGCGGTTCCAGAGCAAGAAGCTATGGAGACATACCGGGGGTTAGATTTCAGGTGATAAAAGTTAACGGAGTATCACTCAAAGCAATTCTAGAAGGAAAGAAAGAGAAACCACAGAGGTAGATCCCATGGGCATAAAACTCTTTGGAAAGTGGGATTTAGAGGAAGTAGAGGTAAAAAACCTTGCTTTAAAGGAAAAGATAAACCTTAAACCCATATTTTTACCTCACACATCTGGTAGACATGAACATAAACGATTCGGAAAACATAAAGTTCCCATTGTTGAAAGGCTTGCCAATAGATTAATGGGACAGCCGTTGAATTACGGCGTGAAAAAGTCAAGAGTTAATAGTAAAAACGCCGGTAAGAAGGCTAGAGCGCTAAAAGTTGTGGAACGAGCCTTGGAAATAATACATTTAAAGACTGGAAGAAACCCTGTTCAGGTTCTAGTTGAGGCTATTCAGAACGCAGCGATTAGAGAAGAGACAACCAGAATCATATATGGGGGAGTTGCCTACTTGCATTCAGTGGATGTGTCACCTACTAGAATGGTAGATCTGGCGATCAGATATATTGCACAAGGAGCTGCCATGAAATCTTACAGATCTGTTAGAAGGCTTGATGAGTGTCTAGCTGAGGAAATAATAGCAGCAGCGAATTATGACAGGAATAAAAGCTATGCCATCAAAAAGAAAGAAGAAATAGAGAGAATAGCGGCAAGTTCTAGGTAAACCGATAGTGAATTACAAAACTCTTGACTGAGTGTAACAAATGTTCAATGTTAGATTAACACAAAAACTATTCATAATAGAAAGACCATTTTAAACGTAAAGGCCGGAATACACATTCTATGCGCATTGTGATCAGATCCCCCACGCATTTGAAATTGCCATGCTAAAGATAAAGTTAAAATTTGATAAAGATACTTTCTATTCTAAGCTTGATATGAGGGAGAGAAATGCCTGAAAAAGAACATCTAAACCTGGTTTTCGTAGGGCACGTAGACCATGGAAAGTCTACAATCCTAGGTAGACTATTCTATGATTTAGGGTTGGTAAAGGAGCTACCGAGCGACGAAGAAGCGGGAACTATGAAATTCGCATGGCTCGTAGACAAGTTAAAAGAAGAGAGAGAAAGAGGATTAACAATAGACATCTTTACAACAAAGATAGAGACGCCTCACAAATATATCACGATAATCGATGCGCCTGGCCATGTAGACTTCATTAAGAACATGATTACAGGAGCAAGCCAAGCCGATGCGGCTCTCCTCGTAGTCTCAGCAAAGGCGGGTGAGGGTGTACAGCAACAAACACGAGAGCACATATTTCTCATAAGGACTCTGGGCATCAACCAACTTATAGTAGCAATTAATAAAATGGACGAGGAAACTGTAAAGTATAGCCAGGACAGATTCGAGGAACTCAAGGCTGAAGTTTCAGACCTACTCAAAAAAGTAGGATATGATGTGAGCAAGATACCCTTCGTCCCAACATCAGGGTGGGAAGGAGACAATGTAGTAAAAAAGAGCGAGAACATGCCTTGGTACAAGGGTCCGACCATATATGAGCTGCTTGACAAGCTACAGCCTCCACCGAAGCCTATAGATAAGCCTCTAAGAATACCGATCCAAGATGTCTATACAATAACAGGTGTAGGAGTCGTACCTGTCGGCAGAGTTGAGAGTGGCGTGCTAAAGCCTAACACAAAAATAATAGTGGAACCTATAGGCGAGATAGCAGAAGTAAAATCGATCGAAATGCACCATGAGAGACTTGAGCAAGCGGTACCTGGAGACAACATAGGATTTAACATAAAGGGTATTGAGAAGAGAAAGCTTAAGAGAGGAATGGTGGTAGGATATCCTGATAATCCTCCAACCGTGGCTAAAGAGTTCACGGCGCAGATAATCGTCATGCAACACCCTACGGCAATCGCACCCGGGTACACTCCTGTAATACACATACACACGGCAACCATGGCATGTGAAATCTACGAATTCGTGGACAAGAGGGATCCTAAAACTGGGGCGGTAATAGAGAAGAGTCCTAAGTACCTTAAAGCCGGAGATTCAGCGGTTGTAAAAATGAGACCAATAAAGCCTCTGGTAGTTGAGAAGTTTAAAGACTTCCCAGCATTAGGCAGGTTTGCCATAAGAGACATGGGGATGACCATAGGAGCTGGAATAGTACTAGAAGTTGTACCGGTCGAAAAGAAGAGTAAGTAAGGTTCAGGGAGATGCGAGGACTACGAATAGAACTGGTAAGCACGAACTACAAGAGCTTGGAAACAGTTTGTAAACAGCTAAAGGAAATAGTCACTCGGAGCGGAGCGAGAATAATAGGCCCCGTACCACTTCCAACAAAGAAGCTTAGAATAACAACGAGAAGAACCCCCTGCGGCCAGGGAGGCAAAACATGGGATCGCTGGGAACTAAGGATTCACAAGAGAATAATAGACATTCCAAATCCTGATGAGAGGTTAATGAGGAGAATAATGAGTATCGCAATACCCGAAGATGTCAAGGTAAACATAATACTACCGTAGCCCTCCTATCCATATTTTTACAGCTATTTCTCACATGTAGGGTTGTTAGATTATGTCTCACTATTCATGGTTAAAATAGCTAGGAGCGCCGGGGGTGGGATTCGAACCCACGAGCCCCGTCAGGGGCACTGGCTTTCTCAATAGCTCAAGGCCAGCGCATTAGTCCACTCTGCCACCCCGGCACCCTACTTAAGGGGCAACCACTTACTTGATCTGGTAGCGCCTTTCCCAGGTCTACTATGCTTTACAACTCTGCATGTAGGGGCGAACTCACCAAGATAATGACCTATCATTTCTGGTTTTATTTCAACATTTACCCAGTCTTTCCCATTATGTACGGCTATCACCATGCCAACCATCTCTGGAAGTATGACCATGTCCCTCCTATGCGTCCTTATTATTTTCTTTATTCCAAGCCTTTTTACTCTCCTAATCTTCTCTAACAACTTCCTGTTTTCAGGATGAAGACCTCTCTTTAGGGTCCGCCTTACTCTTGATGGTAGCAGCTCCACAAGCTCGTCCATAGGTAGTTGCTGCAGCTCTTCAAGTGTTAGACCCCTGTATCTGAATTCTCGGGACATCATCGCCATCACATAGTTCATATCACATGCTCTATTAAAGCTTTAACGCCTCCTCTTCTTCTTTCGACCTACCCACCGTGCGGCTATGTGGCCAACCTTCTGGCCTGGTGGGGCTGACCTCGGTACTGTAGTTGGTTTCCCGGGTCTATTATGCGATCCTCCTCCATGTGGATGGCTTACAGGGTTCATAGCCACGCCTCTAACCTTAGGCCACTTCTTAGATTGTTTCTTAACAAGATGGTATTTCACGCCAGCCTTGACAAAGTACAACTCTGTCCTGCCTCCACCAGCAACTTGACCAACAGTCGCCCAACATGAGTCTTTTATCCACTTTTCTTTCTTTGACCTAAGCCTCAATAAGGTTCTACCTTTCTCATGTGAGAACACTATCGCGTATGTTCCACTCCTCCTAGCTATTTTTCCACCGTCGCCCCTTCTAAGTTCAACATTACATATCATTGTCCCTTCCGGAATCTTGCCAACAGGGAGTATATTACCAACTGATGGCTCTGCGTCAGGCCCAATCTCTATCTCTTGACCTAAGAATACACCTCTAGGTGGGATATAAATGAAGGAAATCCCGTTCTCCAATTTCACTCTTGCCAGCGGTGTCCCCCGGCCAGGCTCATGGATGAATTCCTCTATTACGCCTTTAACTACTGCATCGCCGATCTTATCTCTGGGGGGATATTTAGCTGGACCAACCTTTAAATGATCCCAAGACTTGAAGGTGTGAGTTCCTCGTCCTCTGCGTTGGACTATAAGCCTCTTTCCCATTTTTAAAACCTCATATTATTCCAAGTTTTACTGCAATATCTAATGCTGCACCGTCCCTTTTCAATTTTATTATAGCCTTCTTCTCCCCCTTTGGAGTTATAAGCGTATTAACTTTTTGAACAGGCTCCTCGAAAAGCTTTTCAAACGCCCTCTTGATTTCCTTCTTATTTGATCTCCTATCTACGATGAATGTTAGCTTGTTTTCCCTCTCTATCATGTTGATAGCTTTTTCGGATGTTACTGGTTTTTTAATAACTTTAAATGGGTCAAACAAACTTATCACCAACCTTCTGAATAGCTGTTTCGGACCAGATTGTTAGCCTGCCCGGAACACCGCCTGGACAAAGATCTTTAACGGATATTAGGTCTACAATCTTCACATCCACTCCGGGAATATTCCTAGCAGCTTTGACAATACCTTCATCCTCCGAAACTATTATTAATGGGCCTTTTGCCCTCTGTCTTTTCCTGCCACGCATTTTCCCTCTTCCAGCTCTTATCTTACTCCATCTATCTTTACACCTTTTTAGCTCCTCAGATAAGCCAAGTTTGTCCAGTAGTTTTTTAACCTGATTTGTTTTCGACAACGATTCTATTTCTTTGGATATGATTAGTGGTATTTCTGATCCCTCAGGAACCCTATGTCCTCTAGATTTAACTAGTTCCTTATTCGCTGTCGCCGAAATGGCTGAAATTATGGCTAGCCTCCTCTCCTTTTTGTTTATCTTCTCATCCAACCTTTTATCAACTCTAGGAGGATGAGCAGCTCTTCCGCCTACTGTTCCTGGGGCGAACGTCCCTCTACCCACTGTTGGGTGATGTTCACCCCTAATTCTAGGTACCCTTGCAAGTCCTCTACCAACCCCCCAAGATCTTGCTGAAGTTCTCTTACCAGCATTCGGATCTGTACCCTTAGGCTGCCTACTCGATGCAAGCGTAGAAAGATAAGCCCTCCTAATGAGATCAAATCTGACAGGCTTATTAAATACAGGGGGGAGCTCTATTTTCCCTACTACTTCCCCCTCCAAATTGAATATAGGACGCTCAACCATATCATTTCACCTTTGCCTTTTCTACAACAGATCCCTCGCTTATTATTCTAGCTGCCTGGGATGAGATAAACGTGATTTTTGGAGCTACAATCTTGCTTGCACCGCCCTTCCCGGTTTTCTTATCCTCTCCAGACTTAGAGCCCGCCTGCTTGAGTTTAACCCACCATCTGGGAGGTCGGATAGCTGGCCTTAAAAGGACGAATCTTTTAGGAGGTCCAGGTATAGAGCCTGATAGTAGAATATAGTTTGTTCTAACAAGACCATACGATTTAAACCCGGATTTGGGGTTTACCTCTGCGGGATTTGCACCCAACTTAAGGATTCTCTTATTGTATTCGGTTCTCTTATGATACCCCATCTGGCCAGGCTGAGGAACGGTCCATCTAACATATGGCGGATGCCACGAGCCCATACTTGCGACTCCACGCCTCTTCTTACCTGCTTTATGCGGCAACAGCTTAACACCAAACCTTTTGATAGTACCCTGGAATCCCTTACCCTTTGTAACAGCTGTTACATCTACAAACATGCCGGGTTCAAACACGTCAAGCGGGCTTATATTGCTACCTAGCATACTTAATGCAAATTTCAACTTTTCCATAGGAGGTGCGGTGCCAAGAATAGGTATCTCAAGTATTTCAGGCTTCTTCTTCGGTACCGATGCAAGTCTGGGATTTGTGTGAACTAGTAGCCTAACTTCTGTTATTCTTTCGATTTTTTTATCAACGATCTTCATCTTCTCGTCTATATTCGTTATCCACCCGTCTTTTACAGGCGCTTTAGGAATCTGCATGACCCTTCTAAGATCTATGTCTTTAGGCTCTTTATCATCCTTTGCTGGAATCTTGTATATCGTTGTAACAGGTTTAAGGCCGTAAGGCGTCTCTATATATGGTGTTACCCCGAAAACAGTGATTTCTGGAGCTTCTATAACGGTGCACGGCATAAATATTTCTTGCTGATATGTTGGCCTATTTGGGTGGTCATCAACCATCATAACATGAACCATTCCGCACTTATACCCTGGAAATGCGCCGAGCATTATAGGCTTATCTACAGACGGGTAAGACCTAAACCTAGCCACCTCAGTGGAGGCTCTCTTTCTAGGTCTAAATGCCAATGATCCTCTTCGGGGCATTTCTAACACTTTATATTATATAGCTGGAAGTTAAAGAAATTAAGTGTTGAATTTAAAGGTTATCCTCAAAATGCCCTACCAGTAATCCCAAGTGTGGCGTTGGTTATTCGTATGGATTCACCTTTTAAGCCCAGTTTCATCGCGGATCTAACAGCATCTATATTATCTGGTATTACAATCGCCTCTTGGTGAACCGCTTGGAACAAGTAGAGTTTGTCCCCGTTAATTTTTATGGAGTCTCTCCATATCATCAATTCATAGATGTTTCCCATAGGTCTACCTTTTAGCCTTGCATAATCGAAAAGTCTACCTGTGGAGGACAAACCATCTTCTACGTCAATCAATATAATCCTTGAAGCTTCTTCCAGCACGTCTATCACATCTTCTCTTGTAGCTTTACTGCCAAGCTTTACTTCTAATGCATGCACATGCATGTGTGTAACAGGTACCTTCACCGCCATGGTAACGATCGGCACATCTAAGACTGTATTAACATCACGGGCGTGATGCGATGGAATCTTAATGTCAGGAACGATTGCGTCAATGGGTCCCTTCCTCGTTTCTTCCGGGTCAGCTGACCTCCTAACTAGGACGGCAAAAACGTGCTTAACCTTAAATGCTTCATTTAAGCAGTAGATTAATCTTGAAAGCCCTGTTGTGTTGCATGATACAACTCTGATAGCATTTTTACCGTAAGCCTTTTCATAACTGCACTCTGACACAAAAGATACCTCAGCTACACTACTATCTTCGCCGCCCTGAAACACCATTTTAAGGCCGTAATTTTCATATTTTGCCTTGTTCTTCGCACCCATTCCCGCAGGAGAAGAGTCTATAACCATGTCTATATTTTCAAGTAGATCGTCTAGCACCCCTTTACAGGGTACTCCTCTTTCCTGAAAGAGTTCATAAGATGCTTCGTCCAAAGCATAAAGATCTATGTTGCGATTAGCAGCGATTAGCGCCTTGTAGTCAGGAGTCCGCTTTACAACACCTACAAGCTCCATATCTGGCTGGACAGCTATTGCTTCCGCTATTCTCCTTCCTATAGTGCCGTATCCTACCACACCAAGCTTTATCAACGCTGTTCACCATATCTGAGGTCTATTAGAAACATTTAATTTTTTAGGCAACCCTTACTATAATATCCTTAGTGGAGGTAGAAGTTTAAAGAGGTGATAACAAATGACTCTTGCGACAATTGGAGGACAACCAGTCCTTATTCTGAAAGAAGGAACAAGTAGAACCCGAGGTGAAGAGGCTAGGAGAATAAACTTTATGGCCGCTAAGGCGGTTGCAGACGCCGTGAGAAGCACACTTGGACCAAAGGGAATGGACAAAATGATAATAGACCAGTTAGGCGACATTACCATTTCAAACGATGGAGCTACGATACTTGACGAAATGGACGTTCAGCATCCAGCCGCAAAGCTAATGGTAGATCTTGCTAAAGCACAGGATCACGATGCAGGCGATGGAACAACAACCGCAGTTGTAATCGCAGGTGAAATATTAAGCAAGGCTGAAGAGCTGTTAGATCAAGGGATGCACCCGAGCATAATCGTAGACGGATACAAAAAAGCTCTAGATAGGGTTAAGGAGGCGATAAATGAAATTGCATTTGAGATAGATAGGGAGGATCACGAAACACTTAAGAAAATAGCTATTACTGCCATGCAGAGCAAGATGATACATGAAGAGTCAGACTATCTTGCGGAGCTTGTTATTAAGGCTGCAAAACAAGTAATGGAAGAAGTTAACGGTAAGATAAAGGTCGACATCGACAGGGTTAAGATAGTGAAGAAGCAGGGAAAAAGCTTGGCTGAATCTCAGCTTATTAACGGGATTGTTTTAGACAAGGAAGTAGTACACAGTGGTATGCCGAAAAGAATCGTTGATGCTAAGATAGTTCTACTCAATACTCCACTAGAAATAGAGAAAACCGAGTACAGCGCTGAAGTTAGGATAACCGACCCAAGCCAGATAAAGATGTTCATGGAGGAGGAAACGAAGCTTCTCCAGGAGATGGTAGATAAGATTGCAAGCACAGGTGCTACCGTAGTATTCTGCCAGAAAGGAATCGACGAAATAGCGCAACACTTCCTTGCCAAGAAAGGAATACTAGCTGCCAGGAGGATAAGCGAAAAAGACATGGATAAGTTACAAAGGGCGACTGGAGCCAGAATTATAACAAATATAGAGGACCTCACAAGTAATGACCTAGGCTATGCCGGGCTTGTGGAGGAGAGAAAAATAGGAGAAGACAAGATGATCTTTGTTGAACAATGTAAAAATCCAAAGGCTGTCACTATAATATTGAGAGCAGGGGCTGAAATGATAGTAGACGAAGCAGAAAGAAGCATTCATGACGCATTATGTGTTATAAGGAACATTCTAGAGGAGAACAAGGCAGTATATGGGGGAGGCGCAGTCGAAGTAGAACTCGCGATGAAACTAAAGGAGTACGCCAAGAGCGTCGGAGGTAAAGAGCAAAGAGCTATAGAGGCCTACGCCGAAGCTTTAGAAGGAATACCTGTAGCTCTTGCCGAGAACGCAGGCTTAGACACCATCGAAATACTAATGGACCTTAGAGCTGAACACTCGAAGGGAAACACAAGCTACGGTGTCAACGTCCTAACCGGAGGAATAGACGACATGAAAAAGCTAGGCGTACTCGAAACGCTTAGGGCAACAAGACACGCTATTGAAGCCGCCACAGAGTCAGCAATAATGCTAATAAAGACAGACGATATAATAGCCGCAAAGAGGTACGAGAAGCCGAAAGGCAAAGAAGGAGAAGAAGGCGGAGAAGAGTTCTCACCACCAAGCTCATTCGACTAACATGTACAACCGTTCTGGTTTTCCGCTACTTTTTTAACTTTTTATGTTTGTAGCGGGCTGGTCCTTCCCGCCTCGGGTTTCATTGGCGGGCTTTCGGGGGGAACGGAACTCCCCACATCCATCTCACATCGTATTATAGGAGCTAAACCCCTATGCCTAGTGCCTTAAGCCCTTTTAGTCTTATGTTCCAGCTTCCAACCAGGTCCCTGTCCATCCTTAATCCGCAGTTGCACTTCAGCATTCTCCTATTATCCCTTAGCATTCTCGACCCACATCTAGGGCATTTTTTGGAGGTTCCGCGGGGGTCAACGTAGACTACGGGGACTCCCTCCTCTAATGCCTTGTACTCTATTGTTTGCTGGAGTTTTCTGAAGCTCCACCTGTTGAGCCTGCCGTTCAAAGCCCGGGAAAACCTCACCCCACGCCTTATATGCTTGAGGTTTTCCATTGCTATTGCCGAGCCTGTCTCCAAAGCTAGGGCCACTATACTCTTAGCAACCTTATGGTATACGTCCATTACCCTGTTCAACTCCCTACCACGATACTTAGCAAAGACCTTAGCCCTAGCCCTCCTACACCTTATCCTGGACTGTATGCGCCTCCTCTTAAGATAGTAGGCTGTCCTTATCGCTCTTTCACGGGTCTCAAACCTTACAAATAATTTGCCCGACGCCACTGTTACGTTGTTCTCGTTAACGTCCACGCCTAAAACATCCCTGCAGGCCCTAAGCCTCACAGCCCTAGAGAAGGAAACATGGAGGTATGTCTCTGCACCCTTCTTTACTAGCCATGCCTGCCCCTGCTTCCAACCCCTAAACTTCCCATGGTAATCCGAGTGGTAGACTCTGAGCTTGACCCTGCCCCCTGGTGTTGCCAGGCTCAGGATCCACCTATCCATGTCTAATCTGAAAAGCTGGGCGTCCAGCAGTACTGCATCTTTCCTCAGCCTCGGCCTGCCTGCTTTAGCCCTACCCCTCAGCCTCCTATAAGAGTTGCACATCATGCATGCGTGCTGACAAGCAGTATAAACATAGTGTGAGGGCAGGCTGGGGTATGCAGCCCGCATCTCATAGTACTTCTCTGACCTTAACCTTTTGAACGACACTATACCCTTGGAGACTGCGTAGTCTACTAGCTGGTTCACTATCTCCCTGTACATCTTGAAGATCTCGTTGTCAACCTGTCCTTCAACCTTGAACTTTGCGGTAAGCCGAACAACAACCGGCATCCCACCAATGGGACAGGAGGGGGCACGGGAAACCCCCAGGGAAGACACTTGGACAGACTCCAGGCTCACGCTGCATCACCTCCTCAAATTTTTAGGGGGCTAACAGTGGCCTGAAGCCTTCCAGCAACACACCCGACACACTAGAGGTGTAGCAACAGAAGATGGTTCAAACTGTGAATAGTCTCACCTAAATGTCTGGAGAGTGTATAGGCCTGGGTGGAAGGCTCCAGGAACCCCCTGGAACACTATCCAGGCCTTAAATATAATGGTAACGCTAGCCACAAGGCTAGAAACGCTAGATGAACGGCTAGAATTTAGGGTCTGACGCTAGCCCCACGGCTAGGAGGCGTGCCTGAACGCTAGCCCCACGGCTACCATCGCTAGCCAGGCGGAGACACCAATATACCACCATCCAAGAATATACTAACGGGGCCTGAATGTACCGGCTCTTCCAAGTCCTGGCGTGCAGAAGCCGGGTAAGGATACTAATGCTGCTCGAGAGGGGTGTAAGCAGGGTCTCCGAAATCTCTAGGGGTCTAGGCCTGGCGAGATCAACGGTGATAAAGCATCTTCGAATAATGGAGGCACAGGGACTAGTTGAGAGGTATGGGAAGGGTGAGTACAGGCTCCGCGAGGGAGTGGCCGAGAAGCTATACCTGACAGCAATGATACTGAAAGAAGGGGCCATGCTTCCCACGGGTGGGGAGCTTGGCTGGGTCTTCAGCCTAGCCGGGAAAGCCCTTGAGTATCAGGGCCTGCACCGCGAGATAGACAAGCAGGCATACGAGGAGCAGAGGCAGAAACTAAACCAGATCTGGAAAAAGCTGAGATGGATGGCTGATAAAAATGCCAGGGAAACAGGATGAGCTAAACCCATACCTTGTTCTAGCCCTCTTCCTCCTAGGGCTTGCGGTAAGGGTGTACAAGCAGGGAGTACCAG